>Ga0208412_1000871_pt1 | contig 14373 bp, 14 predicted proteins | sample AntDeeMetag02WF4_FD_184758 | JGI IMG/M metagenome (GOLD analysis project Ga0208412, IMG submission 184758) | Saline lake microbial communities from Deep Lake, Antarctica - Antarctic Deep Lake Metagenome 02WF4 (SPAdes) (version 2) | ecosystem: Environmental > Aquatic > Non-marine Saline and... | reverse complement strand
TTACGCGGGTCATGATGATCTCACTGTAGGTGCGGTCATCGAGGGTCTGTTCCAGACCCGCCGCCAGAGTCAGCAGCGTTTTGCCGGTGCCGGCCATGCCGACCAGCGTGACGAACTCGATCTCCGGGTCCATCAACAGGTTGAGCGCGAAGTTCTGCTCGCGGTTGAGTGCCTTGATGCCCCAGACGGACTGCTTTTCGCTGTAGAACCTGCGCGCGTGTTCGATGATGGCGCCATCGCCATCCGTGCGCCGGACCAGGGCCTCGAACTCATCCTCGTCGTCGAGATAAAGGCACTCGTTCGGGACCCAGTCGGCGGCCTCGGGGCCCGTGAGGCGATAGAACGTGCGGCCTTCTTCCTGCCACGACTCCATCTCCTTGCCGTGTTTGTCCCAGAAATCCGGCAGCAGTGCCTGCACACCGCTGTAGAGCAGGCTCGCGTCTTCCAGCACCTGGTCGTTGTAGTAGTCCTCGGCATGAATGCCGACGACGTTCGCCTTGATCCGCAGGTTGATGTCCTTGGAGACGAGCGTGACCCGGTACTCCGGGTGCTCGGACATCAGCGCCAGGGCAGTCCCGAGGATTGAATTGTCCGGCCGGCTGCCCGGCAAAGACTCGGGCAGCGCCGCGCGGTGGCTCTGCATCTCGAAGAACAGCCGGCCAGCGGGGAGTTTTCCCACATCCCGGCCGTTGCCATTGGTTGCGAAATACGGGACATCCGCCAGCGGCAGTCCGCGCTGGATCGGTTCATCCGGGTGTCCGGTCATCAGATCATCGATGAACCGGCTCGACTGGCGTGCGTTGCGAGCCGTCTCCGACATACCCTTCTTGCCGGCATCGAGTTCTTCGAGGACGACCATCGGCAGATAGACGTCGTGTTCCTTGAAGCGGAACAGGGCCGACGGGTCGTGCATCAGCACGTTGGTATCGAGGATGAACAGGCGGCGGTCTGCGTCCGTCATCGGAGGCCCTCGTGGCTGTACGGCGTTGGCTGGCGGCTCAGAGCGCCTGTGCGGCGGTGAGCACCTCGTCTACATGGCCCGGCACTTTCACGCCGCGCCATTCCTGCTGCAGCACGCCATCGGCATCGATCAGGAACGTGCTGCGCTCGATGCCGCGGACCTTGCGTCCGTACATGTTTTTTTCCCGCAGGACATCGAAGGCATTGCAGGCAACCTCATCGGTATCGGCGATCAGATCGAAGCAGAGTTCGTGCTTGCCGCGGAAATTCTCGTGGCTGCGAACGCTGTCGCGCGAGATCCCGATGACGGCCGTATTGGCCTGCTCGAACTCCGCCGCACGATCGCGGAATCCCTGGCTCTCCGTCGTGCACCCTGGGGTGTTGTCCTTCGGGTAGAAGAAGAGCACGACGTTGCGGCCGCGGAAATCGGCCAGGCCCAGAGTCTGCCCGCCGGTCGCGGGGAGGCGGAAATCGGGCGCCGGTGCGCCCACTGCCGGTCGAGTCATGGTTTTGTGTGAATCCCGTGGAGTGAGTCGTCCCGATCGAGTGTACACGGGCACCGCGGGGCTGAAAACGCGCTGGCGCGCGCTGCACGGAGGGGGAGTCGCGGCATCGTGCGCGGTCCGGTCGAGGGGGCGCGGCAGCTTGTCAGTCGTGTCCGCGGCCAGTACCATTCCCGTTTTCGTGTCTGCAGGAAATCCCCCCATGTATCAAGGGAGTATGGTCGCGCTCGTCACCCCTATGCATGGGGATGGCTCGCTCGATGATGCCGCGCTCGCGCGGCTGGTCGAATTCCACATCGAGAACGGGACCGATGCGATCGTCTCCGTCGGCACGACCGGCGAGTCGCCGACGCTGAGCCCGGGCGAGCATATCGATGTCATCCGTCGAACGGTCGAACTCGTGGCCGGGCGGATTCCGGTGCTGGCCGGAGCCGGCGGCAATGCGACCAGCGAGGCGATCGAGCTTGCGCGCGCGGCGGTCGATGTCGGCGCGGATGCGACGCTGCAGGTCACTCCGTATTACAACAAACCGACCCAGGAAGGCCTCTACCAGCACTTCGCGGCGGTCGCCGAGGCGGTCTCGTGCCCGCACATTCTCTATAATGTGCCGGGTCGGACTTCCGTCGATCTGCTCCCGGAGACGGTCGAGCGCCTGGCGGCGATCGAGAATATCGTCGGTATCAAGGAGGCGACCGGCGATCCGGCCCGTGGCCGCGATATCATCGACCGCTGCGGCGACCGCATTGCGGTCTACAGCGGTGAGGATCCGACCGCGCTGGCGCTCATCTTCGAGGGCGGGCGCGGTGACATCTCGGTGACCGCCAACGTCGCGCCGCGCCTGATGCATGAGATGTGCATGCTGGGCATCGAGGGCGACCGCGAAGCCGCGCAGGCAATCGACGACCGCCTGCGCCCGCTGCATGCGGCTCTGTTCTGTCAAACCAGCCCGATCCCCGTGAAATGGGCGCTGGCCGAGATGGGGCTCATGGAGCCCGGGATCCGCCTGCCGCTGGTCCCGCTCGAGGAGCGCTACCACGAAACCGTCCGTGAAGCACTGCGAGCCATTGATGCGCTGTAACCGTCTGACCCGACTGCCGGTCGGGTCGCTGCTGGCGGCCACCCTTGTGCTGGGAGGCTGCAGTCTCACCGCGGACGAGGGTCCGACCGTCGATTACCGCAACGCCGAGAGCACGAAATCGCTCGAGGTACCGCCGGACCTGACCGGTCCCGACTCGCGCGCCGCGCTGTCGGTGGATGGCGGTGGCGCCGGTGCCAGTAGTGATTCCGCGATTGCATCCACCGGCACATCCGGTGGCGCAAGCGGTGTCGATGGGACCGGAAGCAGTGGGGTCCTGCCAGAGTTCGACAATGTGCGCTTCGTGCGGGCCGGCGGGAGTTCCTGGCTTGAGGTCGAGGAGGCCGCCCCGGATGCGGTGTGGCCACGCGTCGACCGTTTCATCCGCTCGCAGGGCCTCACCGTCGCACGCCGGGAGCCGGCGCTCGGTATCGTTGAAACCGGTTGGGCCGATCGCTCCGATGGCCCCGAGTCGGGTGGTCTGACGGGATTCTTCAGCGGCCTTGTGGGCGGCGCTTCGGAAACGCTGCGTGACCGCTATAACTTCCGGCTGGAACGGATGGATACCGGCGGGACCCGGATTTTTGTCGCGCATCAGTTGGCCCAGGAAATCGATGTCGAGCGCAATACGCGCCGCGAGGCCAATTTTGAATGGGTCCGCCGCCGCGGTGACCCCAGCATCGAGGCCGAGATGGCACGGCGTCTGCTGGTCCACCTGGGTGTCTCCGAGGATCGTTCCGCTACGGTCGTAGCCGAGGCCGCGGATCCGCTCGAAGGGGCCGTGCGATACCGGCAGGATGACGGCGTGGCCCGTGTGCGCGTCGAGGATCGCGACCTTCGACGCGTGTTCGTCCGCGCGGGCGATGCGCTGGCGCGTATCGGTGCCGAGGTGCGGTCCGCCGAGCGCGAACGCGGCGTCTACGCGCTCGAGTGGAAGCCACCGGAGGGCGCCGTCGAAAGCGGTGGCCTGTTCGGGTTCTTCGGTGGTGGCGAACCGAGCACACGGCGGCTTGAGCTACAGCTGAGCCGCGCCTCTGGAGGTACGGTAATCCGTGCCGCGGATGAAAGCGGCACTCCCCGCAGTGGTGACGTGCACCGCGCGCTGCTGCGTGAAGTCGCCATTGCAATGGGGGCGGACGAGGAAACGGTGCGCGCGACGTCCAGCGACAGCAGCGACGAAGGTGGCTTCGGCGATGGCCAATACCGGGCGCCGGAACGCCCGCCCATGTAAACCGGTCGCGCTCGGTTCTCAGCGCTCGGCGAGGCCGAGGACCGCCGTCCATCGAGGAGCAATCATCCCGGCTCGGGCGCCGAGATTTCGCTGGCGGCAGTGGTTGCCGGCGACCTCCACCGAGAGCAGTGGGCGCGTGCTGATCAGGGCGCCGGCGGCGGCTTGGACGACTGATGTCGCTCACGCAGGAATACGTACAGACCCGCGGCAACGATCAGTGCCGTACCCGCCCACGTCATCGCGTCCGGGAAGTCCCCGAAAAACACCAGGCCGAGCAGCGTCGCGCTGATGATCTCCAGGTATTGGAAAGGCGCGAGGATGCCCGCCTCCGCGAAGCGAAATGCGAACGCAAGCATCACGTGCGTGGTAGCCGAGAACGCACCGAGCCCGACCAGCAATGCCCACTCCCGGGGCTCCGGCAGCACCGGGTCGAGCGGCCCGATCCCCGTGCCGTCACCGAGCCCGATGACCACGGTGAGTCCGAGCGTGGCCGCCGCGCCGGCCCATAACTGCATGGCCAGGGGATGCTCCGCGTCGCCTGAATGGCGCGTCAGCGCCAGGTAGCCGGCGAAGCACACCGCCGCCCCCAGCGGCAGGACCGCCGTCCATCCGAAGGCGGCCCAGTTCGGCCGGATCACGATGAGTGCCCCGATCAGCCCCACCGCGACGGCCGCCAGCCGCCGCGGTCCGATCCGTTCACCCAGGAATGCCGCCGAAAGCAGGGTCAGGATCAGCGGCTCGACGAAGAAGATCGCGATCGCGTTCGCCAGTGGCAGGTACTGGAACGCCCAGATGATCAGTAGCAGGGCGCCGGCCAGCAGCAGGCCGCGCGCGCCGTGCAGGAGCGGGCGGCTCGTGCGGATCTGCCGGCCCGACAACCAGAGCACCGGCAGGATGGCCAGTGTCTGGAACAGGAATCGGCCCCACGCGATCTGCGCCGGCGCAAGGGTCGCCGTCAGGGTCTTGGCGATCGCATCCAGTCCGGGCACCAGCAGCATGGCCACGGCCATCAGCGCCATGCCGGTTTCCGCACTGCTGCGTCCACCTGCTGGGCCGGCCCTGTCGGTGGGAGTCACGGCGGATTCCTTCTGGTCAGGGGAGGGCGGCATCGTACGGGGGGCGCGGGCGATCGCCAAGCCGCGAGCGCGGGGTTGCCAATGTTTACGTCGGTAACTCCGCGAATAAGGAAGCCCCTGCAGGAGCCAGGGCTTCTCGGTTCATCGAGCCCCACGCAATCGTCATCGATCATCTTCTTGACTGTGCTGTCCCTGGGGATTTGCGGTTTCGTAGTCAACAGTCATTTGTTGATTGTTGACAATCTAGAAGAGCAGAGCCTATCGTGGTCCCCTGTGACCGGGGATTCCCCTTTCGATCGGTCAAATCTGCAGCCAGGAGGTTTTATGGAGACGGTCGGTTTTCGCCAGATGAAAGACGGCACGAAGGCGGACTATGAGCTGCTGGGCCGGCTCGAGCAGCAATTCATCGACGAGCTGCCCGATCGCATACTCGGGGCCCTGAAGGCGCTCGACGATACCCTCAGCGGCTACCAGGTCACGCGCCTGGAGCATTCGCTGCAGGCCGCCACCCGGGCGGAGGCCGACGGCGCCGATGAGGAAATGGTGCTGGGCGCGCTGCTGCACGACCTCGGCGATGATTTGGCGCCGGAGAACCACTCCCGGTATGCCGCCTCGATCATCCAGCCCTACGTGCGTCCGGAAGTGACCTGGGTGGTCGAGCACCACGGGTTGTTCCAGAAAGTCTATTTCGCGCATCACTTCGGTGAAGACCCGAACGAGCGCGATATCTACCGGGATCATCCGTATTACGATTCCTGCGTGCGCTTCTGCGAGCGCTGGGATCAGTCGGCCTTCGATCCGGATTACCCGACGCAGCCGCTCGAATACTTCGAGCCGCTGGTGCGCCGTATGTTCGCTCGCGAGGCGTTCGACCCGGCCGTCATGAACCGGACCGAGGCGCTGGCCGCCTCCGCCGCGTAACCAGCCCCCGGGGACGCGTGCACATGACGAACGAAGGTGTGGATTCGATCACGAAGCGCAGCCTGGAAGCGCAGGCCACGGATCTGGTGCGCCGCCGGATCGTATCGGGCGATCTCGGCCTCGGTGAGCGCCTGGTGGAGACCGCGCTGGCCGAGCGCTATGGTCTTTCCCGAGGCACGATCCGGGCCGCTCTGCGACGTCTGGTGGATGAAGGGCTCGTGCGCCAGGTGCCGTATGCCGGTTATCGCGTCGTCGATTTCAGCGACCACGATCTGTGGGAACTCTACACGCTGCGGGGCTCGCTCGAAGCGCTCGGCGCGCGCCTGGCGGCCGGCCGGATGGCCGCTGACGGGCGTGAGCGGCTGCGGGCGGCTTTCGATGCCCTGCTCACCGCCGCAGGCGCGGACGACCGCGCCGAGGCGAACCGCCTCGATCATGAACTGCACCTGCTGATCATCCAGCTGTCGGGCAACGAACGCCTGGTGCAGCACTACGCGCGGGTCGAGAACCAGGTGCGCGCCTATATCTCGCTGGCGAACCGTGCGGTCGATTCGCATGATATCTGCGAATCCCATCGTGAGCTGGTCGAGAGCATCTGCGCTGGTGACGCGGAGCGGGCAGGGCGGCTTGCCGAGGCCAATGTCACGCTTTTGTCGGAACCGGCGTCCCGGGAACACGTCGGTGCGGAGCAAACCGATGGTCGATGAAGCCCGTGTGCGCGAAGATCTCGCTGCCGCGTTTCGCTGGACGGCGCGGCTCGGACTCCATGAAGCGGTCTCGAATCATTTCAGCGTCGCGCTGGGTGACGGGCCGGAGGCGCCCTTCCTGATCCAGCCGAGCGGCCGCCACTTCTCGCGGGTACGCGCCAGCGAATTGCTGAAGATCGGCCCGGACGGAGAAGTACTCGCGGGCGCTGCCGAGCCGGATCCCACCGCGCTGCACATCCATGGTTCGATCCACCGTCAGGTGCCCGCCGCGCGCTGTGTTCTGCATACGCACATGCCATACGCGACCGCGCTCACCTGTGTACACGGATTGGATCTGGAGCCGATCAGTCAGAACGCGCTTCGTTTCTACGAACGCGTCGCCTGGGACGAGGACTTCGCCGGGATGGCGCTGGACGATGACGAAGGCACGCGTCTCGCGCGTGCGCTGGCCGGCAAACCGATCCTGTTCATGGGCAATCACGGGGTCACGGTCACCGGGCGCGATGTGGCCGAGGCCTTCGATCGGCTCTACTTCCTCGAGAGGGCGTGCGAGGCCCAGGTGCTGGCGATGTCCACGGGGCGCGAGTTGCGCCGCGTGGATCCGGAGACGGCCCGCCTGACCCGTGACCAGTGGGAGGCCTACCCGGACGGTCCCGAAAACCACTTCGCCGAAATCCGCGCGATCCTCGACGAGGAAAGCCCCGGCTATCGTCAGTAGCGCGCATTCGGAATGCCGGTTTGCCCGGTGCATAAGGCATCGCGAGCAAGCTCACTCCCACATGCATATTCAACCGCGGTGGTACATCCGCCGCCTGCAGGAGCGAGCTTGCTCGCGAAAGTGCCCGTATCACGGACCGGCGCTGATAACGTCTGAATAAAACCGTGCCCGGTGCCTCAGGGCGCATCCCCGCATTCCCGCACGAACCAGTCCACGATCGATGCGATCACGGCGCTGTCTTCATGCGGTGTACCCAGCAGATACCCGTGGCCGGTGCGTTCGACTACCGGTGACAGGCCCACGAGCGTGCCCTCCTCCAGCAGCGGGCCAATCAGCCCGTGCCAGCCGAGCGCGATGCCGTTGCCCTCGATGGCCGCGTTCAGAAGCAGCGGATAATTGTTGTAATGAAAGCGTGCCGATCGGCGCGGCGCGTTCAGACCGGCGAGCTCACACCAGCGCGGCCAGTCGAGCCAGCGCGGGTCGCGATCATCCATATGCAGCAGCGGCAGATCCGCGACCGCGTCGCTGTCGAGTTCCTCTTCGATGCCGTGCGTCGTCGCGAATGCGGGACTGCAGACCGGATACACGGATTCCGCGATCAAGGGACGTTCGTGACGGCTGCGCTCCGCGAACCGGCCGAACCGGACCGTCAGATCCGCGCCGGCCATTTCATCGCCCCAAAGCCGGTCGACGGGCAACACCTCGAATTCCGTGGCGGGAAACGCGGCCTCGAGCCGCGGCAGCCTTGGCAGGAGCCACAGATGGGCGAAGCCGAAGTGCACGGCAATGCTGAGTTCCCGGCTGCGTGCACTGGCGCGGGCCCGCAGGCGCCGGGTCGCGCCATGGATCCGCCGCAGCGCCCCGGCGATTTCCTCGTGATACGCGCGGCCGTCGGCGGTCAGCCGGGGGCGGCGGTGCGTGCGGTCGAACAGGGGCAGTCCGAGGGCGTCTTCCAGTTGCCGGATCCGTTGGGAGATTGCCGGCTGGGTGGTGCCGAGTTCACGTGCCGCCGCCGTCATTGATTCCAGCCGCACGGTCGCGTCGAAGGCGGTCAGGCATTTCAGCGGCGGGTCATCGGTTTTCATAAGAAATCATTATGGTTTAAATCACGAAATACCGAGTTTACGGGCAGTTGGAACCCTACGCATAATAGATTACAGATACATACCGCAATGGAGACATCGATGACGGCCGTACATTTTCGTGTCGAGTCCGAATCACCGCGTGTGCTGGCGCAGACGCCGCAGGGCGAGTTCGAACTGCAGGCATTGTGGCTGCGCGAGCGTTGCCAGGATCCGGACCACGTCGATCCCGATACGGCCCAGCGCATATTCGACCCGCATCGCCTCCCCGAGGATCTGGAACTGGTCGCGGCCGGCGAAGACGCCGACGGCCATCTGCGCCTCGCGTTCAGCGATGGCTATGAGGGTCGTTACGATCCGAGCGGGCTGGCGGCGGACTTCGACCCGACCGACGGTCTTCCCGCGGCCGTGGCATGGGATGCGGACCTCGCGCTGGAGTCGGTGCGCGTGGACTGGACGACGCTGGGGGATCCGGCGGCCCTGCAGGACGCCGTCGGTACTTTCCTCGCGTACGGTTTCATCGTGCTCCAGAACGTGCCGACCGACTCGGAGCGGATCCTCGAGGTCGCACGGACGTTCGGCTACCCGCGTGAGACCAACTTCGGCCGGTACTTCGAGGTCTATTCGCGGCCGCGCTCGAACGATCTCGCCTATCGGCCGGTCGCCCTCGGCGCGCACACGGATAATCCGTACCGTGAACCGGTGCCGGGCATCCAGTTGCTGCACTGTCTGGTGAACGAGACCACCGGCGGCGAGTCCACCCTCGTGGACAGCCTTGCGGTGGCTGCCGAATTGCAGCGCGAAGATCCGGAAGGCCTCGAACTGCTGGCGAACACGCCGGTGCGGTTCCGCTTTGTCGACGATCGGGAAGAACTCATCGAGCGCCGTCCGATCGTGCAGCGCGATGCCACGGGTCGGATGACCGGCGTGCATTACAGTCCGCGCCTCGATTATCTGCCGGTGATGGGCGCCGAAACCACACGCCGTTTTCAGCGCGCGCGGCGGCGCCTGGGTGAGCTGTTCGCCGATCCGGCGTTCGAGCTGCGGTTCCCGCTAGCCGCCGGCGAACTGATGATGTTCGACAACAGCCGTGTCCTGCACGGCCGGACATCCTATGACCCGTCCGAGGGGTTCCGTCACCTGCAGGGCTGTTACATCGACCTGGATGGCCCGCGCAGCCTGTATCGGACCCTCAGCCGGGATCACCGCAAGGCGGCCTGATTCAGGGCTAACTCATCGCGAGCAAGCTCGCTCCCACAAAAGAACCCATACGCCTTATGGGGAACTGTGGGAGCGAGCCTGCTCGCTGATCGGGGAGGGTAGTGGATCAGGCGGTACCCGCGTCCTTGACCCGGTTGATCACCGCATACGCCTGGTGGTTGTGGATGGCCTCGAAATTCTCGGCCTCCAGCGTGTAGGCGCGAATCCGGTCCTCGCGGTCGAGGGCGCCGGCCATGTCCCGGATCATGTCCTCGACGAACTTCGGATTGTCGTAGGCGCGCTCGGTAACGTATTTCTCATCCGGGCGTTTCAGGATGGCGTACAGCTGGCAGGAGGCCGCTTCTTCGACCAGGTCGATGATGTCCTGGATCCAGATCGGACCGTCCACGCGCGCGTTCACGGTGACGTGGGCGCGCTGGTTGTGCGCGCCATAGTCCGAGATCTCCTTCGAGCACGGACACAGGCTGGTCACCGGGATCTGGACGCCGATGTGGAAGCTGCGATTGCCCTGTAGATCGCACTCGCCGGTCAGGGTGACTTCGTAATCGAGCAGGCTCTCGGTGCCGGTGACCGGCGCGGCCTTGCGGGCGAAGAACGGGAACGCGAGCACGATGCGGCCAGCCTCGGCCTCGAGCCGGACGAGCATGGACTCGAGCAGTGCACCGAACGTGTCGGCGGAGATCGGGTCGTCGTGTTTATGCAGGATCTCGATGAAGCGCGACATGTGCGTGCCCTTGTACTGCTCGGGCAACTGCACGGTCATGGTCGCATGCGCCACCGTCGGCAGGGCCTCGCCGGCGCGGTCACGGACCGTGATCGGGTAACGGATATCCTTGATCCCGACCTGATCGATCGCGATACGGCGGGTATCGGCTGTCCCCTGGATGTCCGGAATGTCGTTGATGTTGGCCACCATCGTGGTATCAAGCCTCCCCTTCAGTGTATCGCACGCAGGCGCGGTCGTTTTCCCAGACGCTCACGGCCTGTACGGATACGGCCGGTCTTTGTATTCGCGCGCTGATCTCGTGGAAGCAGTGCGCGGCAATGTTTTCGGCTGTCGGATTGATCTCGGTGAACGGTTCCAGTTCATTGAGGTAGCGGTGGTCCAGCCGATCCGTTACCTCGCGGGCGATCTTCCGGATCTCCCGAAAGTCCATGCCCATACCCGTTTCGTCCAACTCGTCGGCCCGGATTTCGATTTCGACTTTCCAGTTGTGTCCGTGCAGCCGGCTGCACGATCCCGGATAGCCGCGCAGGTTGTGCGCGGCCGCGAATTCGGTCACGACGCGGAGTTCATAGGTGGCCATAAGGGGCAAGTACCCGACCGGAGCGGTGGGATATTAGAGGACCGGGCTGCACCGCGCAACCCCGCATGGCCCGCCACGCTCCCGGCGTGTCGTCGTCAGGCCTGTCGCTGTCGGTCTCCGGCCAGGGGGGCGGGCAAGGCCTCGATGCGGGCCTGCAGTGAGGCCGCGTCGAGACCGGCATCGCGCAGTTGATCCCCACGCGAACCATGGCCGACGAATCGATCCGGGATGCCGATGTTGTGCACGTCGACCCGGACGCGGTGGGCCATCAGGCAACCGTTGACGGCCTCGCCGGCGCCGCCGGGCAGGGCCGCTTCCTCAAGCGTCACCAGCAGATCGTGATGCTCGGCGGCCTCCAGCACGGTGGCCTCGTCGAGCGGTTTCACGAACCGCATGTTGTACAGCGAGGCGTCCAGCGCCTCCGCGACCTCGGTGGCCGGGGCGACCATGCTGCCGAACGCGAGCAGTGCAATCCGCTGGCCGCTGCGGCGTTTCTCCGCGTGGCCGATCTCCAGCGCCTCCATCGTCTCCGCGATCGCGGTGCCGGGACCGGGCCCCTTGGGATAGCGGACCGAGGCCGGGCCGTCCAGCTGGAGCCCGGTATAGAGCATCTGGCGGCACTCGTTCTCGTCTGCCGGCGCCATGACCGTCATCCCCGGCAGGCAGCGCATATAGGCGAAATCGAAACTGCCGAAATGGGTCGGCCCGTCCTCGCCGACGAAGCCGGCCCGATCGAGCGCGAACAGCACCGGCAGTCCCTGCACGGCGACGTCATGCACGAGTTGGTCGTAACCACGCTGCAGGAAGGTCGAGTAGATCGCCACGACCGGCTTCTGACCCTCGCAGGCGAGGCCCGCCGCCAGCGTCACTGCGTGCTGCTCGGCGATACCGACATCGAAATAACGCTGCGGGAACTGCTGCTCGAACTCGACCAGGCCCGAGCCCTCGCGCATCGCCGGCGTGATGCCCACCACGCGTTCGTCGCGCGCGGCCATGTCGCAGAGCCACTTCCCGAAGACTTCCGTGTAGGCGGGCCCGGACGGTCCCGAAGCGCCGCCCAGCTTCTTGCCGGTGGCCGGATCGAACGGCTTTACACCGTGATAGGTGACCGGGTTGTCCTCGGCGAGTTTGTAGCCCTTGCCCTTCTCGGTAACGATGTGCAGCAGGCGCGGCCCCTCGAGGTCGCGCAGGTTGCGGAGCGTCTTGACCAGGTTCGGGAGATCGTGGCCGTCGACCGGACCGTAGTAGTTGAACCCGAATTCCTCGAACATGGTCCCGGGTACGACCATGCCCTTGAAGTGCTCCTCCGTGCGGCGCGCCAGTTCCCACATCGGCGGCATCGCACGCAGTACTTTCTTGCCGCCCTCGCGCGCCTGCGAGTACAGCTTCCCCGACAGCAGCCTTGTCAGGTACTTGTTCAGAGCACCGACATTCGGCGAGATCGACATGTCGTTGTCGTTGAGGATGACCAGCAGGTTGGCGTCGAGGTCGCCGGCGTTATTGAGCGCCTCGAAGGCCATCCCCGCCGTCATGGCCCCGTCGCCGATGATGGCGACGACGCGCCGGTCGTCGCCGCGCTGCTTCGCCGCGATCGCCATGCCGAGTGCGGCGCTGATCGAGGTCGACGAGTGACCCACGCCGAAGGTGTCGTACTCACTCTCTTCGCGGCTGGTGAAGCCGCTCAGACCGCCCCACTTGCGCATCGTATTCATGCGCTCGCGGCGCCCGGTCAGGATCTTGTGCGGATAGGTCTGGTGGCCGACATCCCAGACGAGGCGGTCCTCCGGCGTGCGGTAGACGGCGTGCAGGGCGGTCGTGAGTTCCACCGCGCCGAGTCCGGCGGCGAGGTGACCGCCGGTCGCCGCGACGGACTCGATATGGAACGCGCGCACCTCGTCGTTGAGGCGCTGCAGCGTCTCGGCGTCCATCTCGTGCAGATCCGCGGTCGAACGCAGACCTTCGAGCAGCGGATAGCGGGAGGGCTCAGCCATGGGCATGCCCGGCAGCCTGGGGAGCGACCATTATCGGAGCCGCTGCCGGGGGGTGCAAGGAGATTGCGCGCCATCGGGTTCGTACGCAGGCAGTCTCACCACGAGCGTTCGACCACGAATCGTGCGAGCGCACGCAGGGGCTCGAAGCGGTCGTCATCGCCGTCCAGCGCATCGATCGCCTCGTCGCGCATGGCCGCGGCATGATCGCGGGCACCGTCCAGACCGAGCAGCGCCGGATAGGTCGGTTTGTTGCGCTCGACATCGGCACCCTGCGTCTTGCCCAGCGTGGCCGTGTCCGCGGTGACGTCGAGGATGTCATCGACGATCTGGAAGGCGAGGCCGATCGCGGCGCCGTAACGGGCGAGCCGGGCCCGTTCGTCATCGTTGGCGCCGGCCGCAAGCGCGCCGAGCAGCACGCTGGCCTGGATCAGCGCGCCGGTTTTGTAGCGGTGCATCCGCTCGAGTTCCGCCAGTTCCGGCGTGTGGCCACAGGCGAACAGATCGAACGCCTGGCCGCCCGCCATGCCCTCGGCGCCGGCGGCGGCGGCCAGTGTGGCCGCCATGCGCGCGCGCATGGCTTCGGGGATCGCACCGGCGTAGGCCGGGTCCGTGATCAGGCCGAAGGCGTGCGCCTGCAGCGCATCGCCGGCCAGGATGGCCGTAGCCTCGTCGAACTGGCGATGGCAGGTCGGCGAGCCGCGGCGCAGATCATCGTCGTCCATCGCCGGCAGGTCATCGTGGACCAGCGAATACGCGTGGATCAGTTCGACGGCGCAGGCGGGCGGGTCGAGCGCCTCCGGTGCGGCGCCCAGGGCGTCACCGGTGGCGTAGACCAGCGCCGGACGCAGGCGTTTGCCGCTGCCGAGCACGGCATAACGCATGGCGCGGTGCAGGCGCTCCGGTGCCTGTTCGGCTGCCGGCAACCAGTTTTCCAGCGCCGTGTTGACGCGCTCGCGTCCGCGCTCGAGTGTCTTCCCGGCATCGCTCACGGTTCTTCGCGATCCGCTTCGAAGTCATCCAGACGGCCGTCGCCGCTCTCCGCAGCGTCGCTGTCGAGCAGGATCTGCACCTTCTGTTCGGCGGACTGGAGCGAGGCACGGCATTCCCGGGCCAGACCGACGCCGCGCTCGAAATGCGTGAGCGATTCGTCCAGTGACAGATCGCCCTGTTCCAGCGTCTCCACCAGGTTCTCGAGTTCACCCAGGGCCTCGTCGAAACGGGCCGGCGAGGGCTCGCCCTCAGTTGCCGCGGGCTCGGGCGCATCGGTTTTGTCAGTCGGAGTTTTCTTGCTCATGAGGCCATCCTGCAGGTTGGCGCTACCCTAGCCGAGGGGTCAGGGGCGGTCAATTGGCTACGCACTCCGTGTCGGCGCCGGAGTATCCGCCATTGCGACTTTTCTCAGCGCACTCCGCGCCTCTGCGAGAACCGCCTTTTGATGAAAAGCGTTGGAGTCCGTCATCAAAGGAGATCAAGCACCTCGGCCAGTCGGCCCACCGGCTCGACCTTCATGCCCTCGATCGCGCGGCGCGGCGCGTTGGCCCGCGGCACGATGGCCCGCGTGAAGCCGTGCTTCGCGGCCTC
>Ga0208412_1000869_pt1 | contig 14401 bp, 7 predicted proteins | sample AntDeeMetag02WF4_FD_184758 | JGI IMG/M metagenome (GOLD analysis project Ga0208412, IMG submission 184758) | Saline lake microbial communities from Deep Lake, Antarctica - Antarctic Deep Lake Metagenome 02WF4 (SPAdes) (version 2) | ecosystem: Environmental > Aquatic > Non-marine Saline and... | reverse complement strand
GAACTGGGCTGGCGTTTTAAAGCCGAAAAAAGCCAAATCAACGCTAATCTCTATTATATGGATTATAAAGACCAGCTTGTGCTCACTGGTGAAATCGATGACGAAGGCGCGCGTGTTCGCGAAAACAGTGGGAAAAGTTATAGGCTCGGTTTAGAAATCGATGCTAATTTTCAACTCACAGAAAAGTTGAGTTTGCGTCCGAATGTGGCTTTAAGCCAAAATCAAAACATCGATTTTTTCTCCCGCGTGGACGATGAGCAGGTAAATTTTGGCAACACGCCCATCGCTTTTTCACCCCAAATTGTGGCGGGAAATATGATCCGTTATCAAGTTTTGGAAAACTTGCAGCTCAACTTTCTGTCAAAATTTGTCGGTGAGCAGTATATGAGCAATATCGAAGCTGAGGCCTCAAAACTGGATAGTTATTTTAAAAGCGACCTAAACATTGAGTACGTTTGGGATAACGCACCTTGGTTTGAATCGGTGGTATTTACGGGCTTGGTGAATAATATTTTTGATGAAAAATATGTATCAAACGGTTATTACAGTCCGGCCTTTGGTCCTGGATTTTATCCACAGGCCGGAATAAATTATTTGGCTGGGGTGACGTTGAAGTTTTAGGGTTTACTTCTCAAATCTACCTCCTAAACCCCCTAAATCCCCTAAAGGGGACTTTAAATTGTGACAGTATCAAAAAACGTTACAGATAGACAATAGGATTCTGGGCCTGTCTTTGCTGGCAAGTAAACTTGGGTCGGAATCCCACCGCGTTGCTCGGGTAATGATTTCAAATTTTTCAGAAGGACAACATTTTTTCTCTCACTGTCATCACATTTTCACATCAGTACATTTTCAAATTTTCAAATCAGCACATCATCACTTCAACACATTATCAAATTACCACTGTCATCCTGAACACCTTTGCACAGCGACAGCGTAACGAAGGGGATTCAGGATCTTTTTTTGGTTTGACCAATGGTCGAGACTGGAAACAAATTTTATTTCACGACGAGCAGATTCTGAATAAATTTCTGTGAAATTTTTCAGAATGACACTATTTTATCCAACACTGTCATCACATTTTCACATCAGCACATTTTCAAATTTTCAAATCAGCACATCATCACATCAACACATCAACCCATCCAGCTTTTAAAGTCCACGGCTTTGGCAATAATTTTTTTGACATCTTCAATGGCTACGCGTTCCTGTTCCATGGAATTGCGATGGCGGATAGTGACTTTATTGTCATCTTTAGTGTCATGATCGACGGTGATGCAAAACGGTGTTCCGGCAGCATCTTGCCGACGATAACGGCGACCCACGGCATCTTTTTCGTCATAATCCACATTGAAATCCCATTTGAGATCTTCCATGATCTGATGGGCAATTTCAGGAAGCCCATCTTTTTTGACCAAAGGTAAAACCGCTGCTTTCGTCGGGGCGAGAATTGCCGGTAATTTTAAAACCGTTCGCGATGAACCGCCTTCCAGTTCTTCCTCTTTGAGCGCGCTGGAAAAAACGGCCAAAAACATCCGGTCAAGCCCGATTGAGGTTTCAACAACATAAGGCACATAATTTTTTTCGAGTTCTGGATCATAAAATTGAAGGCGTTTGCCAGAGTGTTCCTCGTGGGCTTTCAAGTCAAAATCGGTGCGCGAGTGAATGCCTTCCAATTCCTTAAAACCAAAGGGGAAATCGAACTCAATATCTGTCGCGGCATTGGCATAATGTGCCATTTTCTCGTGGTCGTGAAAACGGTAAAATTCTTTGCCAAGCCCGAGGGAACGGTGCCATTTTTGACGCGTTTCCTTCCAGTGTTCAAACCATTTGAGCTCTTCGCCGGGACGCACAAAAAACTGCATTTCCATCTGTTCAAATTCCCGTTGCCGGAAAATAAACTGCCGGGCAACAATTTCGTTTCTAAACGCTTTTCCGATCTGGGCAATCCCAAATGGGATTTTCATCCGCCCGGTTTTTTGGACATTGGCAAAGTTGACAAAAATCCCCTGTGCCGTTTCCGGTCGCAAATAAAGATCTGTAGCGCTGTCAGAAGACGCACCGAGTTTTGTACCAAACATCAAGTTGAACTGCTTGACATCGGTCCAGTTTTTTGAACCGCTTTCCGGACAGGCAATCCCCAGTTCTTCGATTTGAGATTTTACATCGGCGAGATCGCCTTTTTCCAGTGAATGCGCTAAGCGCTTTTCAATTTCTTTCTGCTCCTCGCGGTAACGCAGAACGCGTTTATTAGTGGCAACAAACTCTTGCTCGTCAAAATCATCGCCAAAGCGCTTACGGGCTTTTTTAATTTCTTTTTGCTCTTTCTTTTTAATTTTTTCGATGTGGTCTTCAACCAGCACATCGGCGCGGTAGCGTTTTTTGGAATCTTTGTTATCGATCATTGGATCGTTAAAGGCATCGACGTGGCCAGAGGCCTTCCAGGTTTTTGGGTGCATCAAAATCGCCGCATCCAGCCCGACAATATTGTCGTGCAACTGCACCATGCTTTTCCACCAATAATCTTTGATGTTGTTTTTGAGCTCGGCGCCATTTGGACCATAGTCATAAACTGCACTCAGCCCTTCATAAATTTCGCTTGACGAAAAAATATAGCCATATTCTTTGGCGTGGGAAATTACTTGCTTGAAATTATCGTGTTGTTTTGCCATAGCGCAAAAATATAAAAGTGGAATAAAATTAGAAGCTTAAGTGGCATAATTAATTTCTTTAATAAGCACACTTGGTTCCCTTAGGACTGAAATACTGAACCACCCCATCCGGCTCCGGCGGGTTCGTTTCAGCATTATGCTGCACTTTCCGCAATTTTCAGAACTCTGCGTCATTATCGCAGCCGAAAGCACTACTCGGAACAGGATGACAAGAAAGTTAAGGGCAGCCGTGGCGAATTCTTTCCAAAAAATAAAACCCAGCCTAAACCGGGTTCTTGTACTATAAAGCCCTGAAGTCTTAACTTCTTAATATGAATCGCCCAAATTAAATGACAAGCTAAAACGCAAACTGCCTTCAAGCGGACTTTGAACAGCCGCGGCAGTTGAGAACAAATAAGACAGGTCAATCTGGATAATGTTATAACGAAACCCGGCCCCGAGTGTCAAATATTTTCGAAAGCCTTTATCCTTACTTTCGTTAAAATATCCCAATCGAAAGGCAAAACTGTCTTCATACCAGTATTCTGCGGCAAGCGACCAAGTAACTTCTTTAATCTCTTCACTCAAACCGCCGGGTGCATCGCCAAAAGAAGAAAAAATCCCTTCGAAAGCCCCTTTGTTTGACCAATCGTCTTCACGCGTGATATTGCCATCATTGTTTGAATCGCTGGGTGTGGGCACTAACAATTTAGAAAATTCAGCTGAAGTGGTGATGGTATTGGCGTCATCGAGGATAAAATCAAATGCACCACCTAACCTAAGGTTTGTGGGGATAAAACTTTCTTGTCCTGCATCGTCATAGCTGATTTTTGGCCCAACATTACTAATATTGGCCCCAGCTCTCCATCGGCCGTCAAAATCTCCATAGTTACCGCGTTCACCCTTATAATAAGTTGAAATATCCACCCCAAAAGAATTTGCTGCGGAAGCATCGGCATTAGAGGTTTGCAGTTTTAAATCTGAACGTAAATACCGTCCGGTCACGGCCATGGAAATTTGATCTGAAAGCTTCAAGGCATAGGAAAGATCAACTGAAAATTGATTTGGCTTTAAAGTCAATGGGATATCATTTGGACCTTGACGGGCCCGGATCTCGCCATAATTAAAATAACGGAAACTTCCGGCAAACGCACTTCGTTCAGTTATCCTGTTATAATAATTGATCTGGCCAATATTGATATCGTCAACAAGTTGCCGGAGATAAGGCACATAAGAAACCCCAACGCCTTGCTTTTGTTTAATGAAGGCATATTTTGACGGGTTCCATTGTTGTGAATAGGCATCTGGACGGGTGGCGACACCTTGGTCGCCAAGTCCTCCAGCGCGGGCATCTGAAGCGATGAGCAAAAATGGAACTGCGGTAGTAATGGTTCGGTCCCGGATTGTGATATCATTTTCTTGTGCAGAAATAGCTTGAGCTAAAAGCACAGCTATACAGAGAAGACTTATTTTTTTCATTTTCAAATTTTAATTTTTCAAATATAAATTATTATGTGGATTAAAGAATGACCAACTTCTCTATTTTCTCCACTTTATCGTTTGTAACAGTTGATTTCACGGTCATTTTATATAAGTAAACCCCTTTCCCAATGGAATCGCCAAAATCGTCTTTGCCGTTCCAGGTTATGTCCCGTGAGAGAAAACCTTCTGTATTCACAACTTGTTTATGCGTCCAGACTACCTTTCCAGTTATAGTAAAAACCTGAATTTGAACTTGGAGCGGCTCCATTGGCCGGTTGTGGTTGAACCAAAACTCTGTATAAGTGGTAAACGGGTTTGGGTAATTTAAAACTTTTTTGATTTTTAAACCCTGGTCCCCCGAGACTACAAATTGAATTTCTGCTGTACTGGAGTTATTGTAAACATCCCAACCTTTAAAGCTCAAAGTGTGCAAACCTTCCTCCAGATCCCGAAGTTTATAGAGCACCTTTCCTTTTGTGTAATCATCGACTTCGGTTTCATAATAATCATTGACCACATAAGGGTTTGTTTCCTCACCATCGATAACAGCGACCAGATCATGGCCAATTCCGCTGGCAGTATTAATTCCGTTTTCATCTGAAAGCTTTGCCAGAAGGGAAGGTGAAGAGTTTGTGATCCCTCCGGAAACAAAATTTTCATCATTCATAAAAAGCTGGATTTCTGGCCCAATGTTATCTTCAGGGGCGTTTTCATTTAACCCACCAATTTTAACTTCGGTATTGACACCTTTCTGATCTTCCAGAACGCCATTGCGTTCTGCATAGAAACTTACGCGTCCATCGCCGACAGGGATTTCAATATCTTTGGGAACGACAAATTCAAATTGAAATTTTCCGTTTTTGACCGAAGCCTTTCCACGGAAAAGGATTTCACCGAGGGTCGTAAAATCAAAAATCGCCAAATTGCCATCGCTACCAGTCGTGCCATCATTGCCCAAGGTTTCCCGATCTATGCGTTTATCAAATAGCGAAGTGGATAAAATGCCATTGTAATTTGAAATAAGGTTTCCGCTGGCATCGACAACCTCTCCTGAAAGGCTTACTTTTTCCAATGCTTTTAAAGTATCGGTTGACTGGTTTATGGGAACCGAATTAATTTTACTCAAACGGACCTGGGGTTCGGGCAAGGCCAGTTTCATCGCGGGGTCGCCCAGATAAGAAACTTCGCGAAGGGAACTGCTCGTAAAATTTTTAGCAAGTCGAACGGCTTCGGCAACTGTTAGATTTTGATTTTGGTAATCAAAAATATAAGGGGCGAGGGAATCGTTGAATTTTGCACCTGTACTTACGCCAATCGTTCGCGTTGTACTGATCATCGCCACTGAACCGCCATCAGGGTTTTTTAAATTCAATTCGCCCGGGGAAATGCGCAAGGGGTTGTCAAAACGGGTGAAATCGCAGGTCACGGTCACAAAGACGTTATAGCGGTCTTCATTGTTCCAGTTCTGCACATTTTCACGGGTAACGATGCGTTCAGCAGCTAAGCCTTCCTCGCCGCCGTGACCAAAATAATTGACCACCAGAGCACCGACTTCAATATTTTCAGTGATATCTTCGTTGACTTCTGGATAGCGGAACCCGCCTGCTGAAGATTCCTGGTTGTATGAATCGCTAAGGATTTTTTTGACGTTGATAAAGGGTTTGTTGGCCGAAATTTCATCGCCGAGATTATTCAGGTCAACCTGAAGCCCATAACCGGCACTGCCGCTTCGATCGGCATCATCTGCAATCAACACAAAATTATTCCGCCAGCTGCCATAAGCCTCTTTGCTGTCATACGCAATAACTTTATCGATCAAAATCCTGGCGTCTTGAGGATCGCCGGCAACAATGCGGCCGACCGCTAAATCGAGCATATCACCACCGAGCAACCTTCCTTCTTCCGGGTCCATCATGCCATAGAAATCATCAGATGGTGCACTGCTTGCCCCTAAATTAAAGCTGTTTAATTTTTCAAAAATCGGCACTAAGTTGCTGTTATTTTGCAAACGGTCTTTATAATCGACAGAACCATCGCCAAAAAGGCACACATACTTCAACCGGTCATTACTATTGGGCGCGTTGTCATATACATATTTTACAAAATTCCTGATGGCTGCGATATCCTGTTTTCCAGAATTGAATTCTTGATAAATATCATCGAGGAGCACAACCTTTGTATTCAGATTGTCTTGCGACCGCCGGTGCTGGGCCAGGCGCTGTGCCTGCTGCATCAAAAGCTGGCCGGTAATAATTAAATAGTCAGGGCTTTCAGTTCCACCTTGGGAATTCTGGAAGACGCTTCCTTTTATATTCAGGTTGTCAACACGCGATTGATTTTCGCTCAAAGGTGTTAAATAATCACCGGGCACCACAGCGATATAATTGCGTTGCTGCCCCAAATTTGCTTTAAAGGAAAAATTGCCCGCCTGATTTTCATTTTTAAATGAGGTAACCGTACCCAGGTTTGTAATATCCCAAACTTCACTGACCTGCGAGGCGTTTTGCATAACATATTCCCCGATTCCAGAATTCACGGCAGCTTCTTTATAAGTAAATTCAAATTGAGAATTCCCAGCAATCAATTGGCGTTTTGCACTGACATTTATAAAATCCAAATAGCCTAAACTCGCAGGGTTTCCGTTGTTGTTATAAGTAAGGTCAACAGTGATATCATCTTGGGCCAAGTTTAAGTCTTGATTAAAGCCTTTGGTATCGCCAAAATCAAATTCCCCAAGAGGGGAAAACCCTAAATTTGCCCGTTCTTCACCATTGACTGCAACTGAGAACGAAGTGGAGATTTCTGAAGCAGAAACGGTATAAAGCTGGATTTCGACGGGTTCACCGGTGACTAAATTTGGAAAGTTAAATTCATAGCTACGCTCATTTTCAACCCCAAAACGATCACTTACCCAACGGCGACCAACTTTTGCCACGCTAATTTCATCAGTCTCATAATATTGATAATCGTCAAAACTGCTTATTGTCGTGGTGGGAGCGCCAGTTGGTTGAGTATTTGGGACAATGCGTTTGCCGTTTGACCCGCTGGCGGTTATATAATAATAGGACTGATCAGCATACAGGTTGAGGTTCGTTTGGTTCTCAGTGCTCCATTTGTCATCCACGGCTTTTCCATAAAAAAGGATGGCATCACCTGAATCGAAGCTGCCGTCCCCGCCATCTATTATTTCAATGGCCAGTTGCGGCGGATCGAAAAATTGGGTTAAACTATTTTTTAGGGGAAGCATATCGCCGCCGTGGCCATAAATTTTTAGAGTCTGTGGATTTACATTTGAAAGCTCCATCCCCAAATTCCTCAAAAAATTATAACTCAAGCGGTAAACGCCAGATTCCTGAATGTAAAACCTAAAAAACCCCCCATTGGCAAAAACCGAATTCCGAATGACCGGGGAAGGATTTGGATTTTGAGTGGATTGGTTTGAAGAGCTTCTATAGTTGACCTTAAAACTTGTGACCAATCTGTACTGTCCATTTTTTTTAATAATGGGACTCAATTCAAATTGCAAAAACTGCTTTGAACGCGCCCTTGAAATCGTCCATTTTAAGTCAAGAGCTGAAGGGATCTCAGTTTTATCCAGATTCTTTAAACGCGAGGCGCTAACGGCCTTTGTCTTCACCGCCATTATATTCAAATCAGAAACAGTGCCGTTGATTTCCCCCCGGTATTTAAAAGAGATTTTTTGTTTTGCGGCATTAAAATGAAAGTTACCCCCTTCAAATCCGATCACTTCAAAAGGATGCCCGGCACGATGAGTGACATCAATTTTAAAATTCCAGTTTAAGGAGAAGGCTTTTTGCTGGGCTAAAAGTTGACCGCAAAAGCAAAACAAAATAAATGTGAAAATATACTTCATCAGTTGTAATAACGCAGATTAGTTTATTGTAGTATAAATATGGGTTGAAACATAAACAAAGAGCTCGAAGTCCTAAAAGAATTCAGCATAAAAAACTTGGCTTTACCATTATCTTGCCTACCTAGCCGGCAGGCAGGCCTATCGGCAGACAGGTTTATGTGGATAAAATTTCCAATGTGACATAGGACAAAAAGGACGTAGGACTTAAGACTTTTTATAAAAAATAGGGTCTATCATTATCTTGCCTGCCTGCCTGCCGGCTTAGGCAGGTCAAAAAGCCTTATTTCTAAATATCCAAAGGCTAAATTCCACAACCTTCGTGGTAGTACCGAAAACTTAGTTATAACTTTAACTTTCCAAACGGGCTTTCATCAACTGAGCCTATTTTTTTCGAACCTAAAAGCTGTAGGCCAAAAATTTCAGTATAAAAATATACTATTTCAAGATAAATTGCGTTTTTCTTATGACCCTTGATTTTGGGGAAATATTCACACATTTGTTTGTTTGAGTTTAATTGTTATATTGCGAACTTAAATTAGAATTAAAAGCATATTGAAATATGAGATTAAAAACTGTCTTTAATGTTGGTTTACTTGTGGTATTAGCGGGCTGTTTGAGCAGTTGCAATAATTCACGGGATTATGAAGATAACTCAAGGGCCACAGGCTGGAACCTTGAAGGGAAAGATGGTGGATTGAAGTATAAAACTGATTATGAGGGTCAGGAAACTGGTCCTGGTCTCGTTTTTATTGAAGGGGGAACCTTTACCATGGGAAGGGTTCAAGATGATGTTATGCATGATTGGAACAACAGCCCCACACAGCAACACGTGATGTCATTTTATATGGACGAAACTGAGGTGACCAATAGAATGTACCTACAATATTTAGATTGGCTTCAACGGGTTTATCCACAGGAAAATGAAAAATATCGTCAAATTTATCAGGGTGCAGTGCCAGATACTTTAGTTTGGAGAAACCGTTTAGGCTATGCCAAAACAATGGTTGAAAATTATTTGCGGCATCCTGCATTTCAGAATTATCCAGTAGTTGGTGTCAACTGGGTTCAGGCAACTGAATTTAGTGAATGGAGAACTAACCGTGTCAATGAAAAAATACTAGAAAAGAAAGGTTATACAGTCAAGGGAGCCCGCTATGAGGCTAAAGTAGGACAAACCTTTGACACGGATGCTTATTTTAATGCGCCAAGCAAGGCTTATGGCGGCAAGGATTCACTGACGCGTGGCGGGAAACGTGCAGATCAAAATATTCAAGTGTACAATGGTGACACCTTGGGCGGATATTATTCCTCGAGAAAAAGTGGTGACCTTTTGCCGGCTTATCGTTTGCCCACAGAAGCTGAATGGGAATTTGCAGCCCTTGGTTTAGGAGGGATCCGTGAATACAATCAATACCGCGGCCGAAAAAAATATCCATGGCGTGGTCAATACACACGGTCCAGCGAGCGAGGGGATTTTGGGGATCAATTAGCTAACTTCAAACTTGGAGATGGTGATTATGGCGGTATATCCGGATGGAGCAATGACGGCGCCGATATTACCAATGAAATCAAAAGTTATGCGCCCAATGAATATGGGCTTTATGATATGGCTGGAAATGTTGCCGAATGGGTTGCCGATGTTTATCGCCCAATAGTTGATGATAAATTCAGCGATTTCAATTATTATCGAGGAAATGTATATACGAAAAATGCGATCGGTGAAGATGGTCAAACACAAATTGTGCAGCCAGGTGATATTGAATTCGATACCTTGAGCAATGGTCGTATCGTTGCAAAGACTTTATCAGGTGAAATTAAAAAAGAGCCCGTAAACTCTAAGGACACTTACTTGAGGACACAGTTTTCGAAAAGCGATAACAGGAATTTCCGGGACGGTGATAAAGAATCATCGCGCTACTATCGTGATCGTGACGTTCAAGGTGACGATTTAAAAGATGGCAAAAGAATGTATAATTCACCGCAACCTACTGCAGAAGCCGGCGAGGAAGATGGTATGAACCTAGAGTATGATAAGTCAAATGATCGCACAACATTGATCGATGATGAAGTTCGTGTCTTTAAAGGGGGCTCGTGGAAAGATCAAGCTTACTGGCTGGATCCCGCGCAACGCCGCTTTTTCCCACAAGATATGGCCACTGACTACATAGGTTTTAGAAACGCTATGTCCCGTGTCGGTTCCAAATCCAAAAAAGGAAAGAGAGCCCGCAACTAAAAGGAAGCAAGTTTGAAAATTTTAAAAAGCCCGGCGATGATAAATTGCCGGGCTTTTTAATTTCTGGCTCTATATTGAAAAGAGTGGGCACTACTAATTTAGTTTTGTAATGCCGTAATAGAATTTCTATAAAGGTATAATGCGGAGGTAGATTTTAAGGCTCTATGTTGAATATAGAGGATAAATCCTTCTACCAAAAAACTAAGTTGGTTTACATTACTAGAAAACCATAGTTGAGAAATAATAAAAAACAGCGGTTGTTTATAGTTACAGCCCTTCCGTCATCCCGACTTCGACTATTCGAAATCGGACGCCACCCCCCCAGGCGGGCTTGGGGGAAGGAACCTTTGTTCTTAACTTTAAAAAACCTTTTTACTTACCCACTACAAATAAACATAGACCCGATTTTAATACCGAATCGTCTATGCTATTAGGCTTATTATAGTTCAACTCTTTGATAGTCTCTCGGCATTATATCAATAGGTTTTGTGTAGTTCCAGAGTTGTGAATTGGCATAAATAGCATTTATGTAATTACAAATTACATTCTTAAATAATTTCAAAATTCGAAATTTCAAATGTTCTATTTCAATTTTTACAAAATCAAAAATTCGGGTTTTAAATATAAGCTTAACTGAGTACATTCCATTGCGACCATGCCTGCCCACTGAGAATAGCCGAAATGCTGGCAGGTTTGCGTAAACTTCAACTTAAAAACATTCACGACTATTTTATATTTATGAGGCCGTAATGGAATTTTTGCAAGGGTAATGCTTAAGTATTTTGTAAGCAGCATTTATGCGTCATTGCGAATAACATTTGGTATTAAATAATTTCAAAATTCAAAATTTCAAAATTCAAAATTTCAAATGTTCTATTTCAAATTTTTTAAAAAATCAAAAAATTGAAGATAAGAATAGAGACTCTTTTTGACGATCTGTTGAAAAGAGATTTACAGAGAACATAAATTTTCAGTACTAATCAACAGGGTTCTACAGCTACTAAAATAATCCTGAGGATACTCTCATTAAGCATTTGAAGGGTTTTTCCTTTTTCGAAGGGTAATCACACTGATCTCAGGCCAAATTCCCACACGCCCAGGGTAAGCCAAATAACCAAAACCTCGATTGACATTAATAAAGCGCCCAAATTCCTTATAAATACCTGCCCAATTTTTGTAGCGGTATTTCACGGGACTCCATTTTATCCAACCAGGAATTTCAATGCCAAATTGCATTCCGTGCGTATGCCCACTGAGGGTGAGTTGATAATTTTTTTCATTGTTCTTTACCTTTTCCTGCCAATGCGAGGGATCGTGGCTCAACAAAATTTTGAAATCTTCTTTTGTCAAGCCCTCGCCTGCTTTTTCCAGATCGCCATATTGCACAAACCCACCTGAGCCCCAATTTTCAACACCGACGACGCAAATTCTTTGTCCGGCCCGTTCAATAAAACGGTTTTCATTTAGCAGGAGCTTCCAGTTCATTCCCCGTTCGATTTCCTTTAAATCTTCGAGGTTTTGTTCCTGCTGGGCTCTACTGTCCCAATTGCCCCCGTGATCACCATAATCGTGGTTTCCTAAAATAGAGAATACGCCGTCTGGGGCGTTCAATGTGTTGAATAAATCGCGCCACTCTTTAGTTTCTGATGCGCGGGCATTGACAAGGTCACCGGTAAAGAATAAAACATCACTCTGCTGTTCATTGGCAAGGTCAATTCCATATTTTACTTTTTCGTGATTATCGAAACTGCCGCAATGCAGATCACTGATCTGTGTGATCTGGTAACCGTCGAACGCATCGGGAAGATCATCAAAAACAATTTCATAATTCAACACCTGATAATCATACTTTCCTTTGAACATGCCATAAAGCAAGGCACCAAAAGGGAGGGCTGCGATGCCCAAAGCCAAGATGCTTAAAAATTTTCGTCGTGAAGGTATTTCAAAAGAGGAATTTGAATGCCCGAGTTTTCTTATAACCGCGAGAACAAAACGCACAAGATCTTCACCAAAAAGAAAAACTATGATGACCAGTTTTGTACAAATCACAGTCAGCATCAAACCAAAAACATAACTGCTTAAACCGGTGTAAAATGAACCGTTCAAGGGATTGCCCATTAAATAAACAAAGCCAACGACCCAAATTATGGAAAGGATCACATACAGATAATCAGGCCAACCTGTCTTTACTAATGTCCTATAAGCTTGAAATGCATAAATATCCAATAGGATATAAAATGCGATAAAAATCAACCAGCGCATAAACAGAAAATTCTCAGCGAATTTACAGCTTAAATTCCTTGTTTAATTTAAAATAAACATAAAATCAATCCAAGCAGTTATCTTTATTTTCAGCTAAAAAAATTTTCTTGGTTTCGGGTTGATAAAAAAGTTATTGGTTATTAGTTATTGGGTTCTTTCAAAAAATTAAAATCGCTCTTCTTAAATCGTAATTCGAGTTTCTTGTTTCTTGTTTCTTGTTTAATAAAGTTAACTTCGATATTCACTATTCGTTATTCGCTATTCTTAACTTCCCGCTTCGTATATCGTAATTCGAGTTTCTTGTTTCTTGTTTCTTGTTTCTTGTTTAATAAAGTTAACTTCGATATTCACTATTCGTTATTCGCTATTCTTAACTTCCCGCTTCGTATATCGTACTTCTAATTTCCCACTTCCCACTTCGTATATCATGTTTCTTGTTTCTTGTTTCTTGTTTCTTGTTTCTTGTTTAATAAAGTTAACTTCGATATTCACTATTCGTTATTCGCTATTGTTAACTTCCCACTTCGTATATCGTACTTCTAATTTCCCACTTCCCACTTCGTATATCATAATTCGAGTTTCTTGTTTCTTGTTTCTTGTTTCTTGTTTAATAAAATTAACTTCGATATTCACTATTCACTATTCGTTATTCGCTATTCTTAACTTCCCGCTTCGTATATCGTACTTCATATATCGTACTTCATATATCGTACTTCAAACATCGTGCTTCGTATTTCACTTCAAATTCCTTCCGCGATTTCGGACATACTTTTGGAAGAAAAATCATATTTTTCCCGCAAAACATCAAAATGCTTTAAAATGACACTGAGGTCTTCAAGGCTTTTTTCCGGGAAGTCACCAAAATTATGCGGGTGCCACCAAAGGTGATAGACTTCGCCTTTTTTTGCCGCCGTCGTCATTTCAGATTTGATGCGCTTTAAACGTAAATTATTTAGAAAAGCTTGACCGGAAATAGGCCTTAAAAACCGGCTCGCCGGCTGGCAAAGGAGCTCGCCGGAATTTCGGGAAATTTGCTCAAGCCGATAGGATTTATTGTTCTTACCAAAATAAGCATCACCAGTTCGAAAGAGTTTATTTTTCAGCGCCGTTGAGGTTGTGTCCTGCCAATACCACTGTGAAGGATTTGAACGCACCGTTTTGATCCCCAATTCAAAACAGGCTTTTAAATAGTCGGGATTGAACTGGTTGCGGGGAAAAACCAGGGATTTCAAATTAACATTCATCCTTTGAGCCAGAGAAATCGCTTGTTTTAAATCGGCTTTAAATTGATCGATATTTTGGCCATTTTCCAAACAGTAATAATGCGAATAAGTGTGCGTGGCCATTTCCTGGCGCGCTGTCCCATTTATTTTTTGAATCAAATCCTTAGCGAAGAGCATTTTTTCGGGCAGCTTTTTATTTTGCTGCCCCATAAAATGATAGGGCGATAAGCCTTGGTTATCATATTGCGGCAAATCTTTGGGTTGGTTGGCTTTCCAATCAGCTAAGTTTTCGTTGAATAACATACCCACAGTTGCCCAGGTGCCCGCTGTTTTATAGTTTTCAAAAAGCTTCAGGATTTCAGGGATCACCTGTCTGGTGTTATTGAAATACTCCTCTTTGTCAGAAGGATCCACTTTATCAAAAACACCCCAGAGAAGTTCAAAATCGAGGGAAATCACCAAGTTGCCTTTTTTCATCGCATCATTATTTGGCGTAAAAATAAGGTTTTAAACAAGTTTTGCGTTGAAAATTTAATTGGATTTGGGTGAAAGAAAGATGACGGTGAGTTATTTGCATCCTTGACGCTTACTTATTTTTTAGGCTCTATTCTAATCGGCGATTGGTTTATAAAAGTGATAGTTTTGTCAAGGTTTTTTGATTGACCGCTGACCGGTA
>Ga0208412_1000854_pt1 | contig 14527 bp, 11 predicted proteins | sample AntDeeMetag02WF4_FD_184758 | JGI IMG/M metagenome (GOLD analysis project Ga0208412, IMG submission 184758) | Saline lake microbial communities from Deep Lake, Antarctica - Antarctic Deep Lake Metagenome 02WF4 (SPAdes) (version 2) | ecosystem: Environmental > Aquatic > Non-marine Saline and... | reverse complement strand
AGGTCACCGAGGTCTTCACCGATATTCAGCAAAGCATCTCGCTATCACCTGACAAAAAAAACGACTGAGGGCGTATCTCGAAGCCATTTACGGGCTACGTCCTGAATCACCCTCCGATGGTTGTGATCACAGCCTCGACGTAAGGCGGCTGTATCAGACTTACGAAACGTATCTAGCACCGCCCCCACTATCTGCAATGCATCCGGTAACAACACCACGGACCGATCTGCTCAGTCTGCCTTACTACATGCGTGAAGTCGCTGAAATGGTGGACCACGTAAGAGCCCAGATCACCACGAAGGCTCACGAAGATCGGAAAGAAACTCAGAAGACTCAAGAGATGCTCAAGACCTCTGGCGTACCGCTGTAACCCCCTAACCGAGTTGCTACATGGCTACCGAAAAAGTTGGCGTAACATACGAGGTCAAAGACAAAGCCACCAAGAATCTAAACCGGGTTCAGAAGGGCTTTGAGAGGACCTCTAAGAGCGTTCGAGAGACGGGGGACGTTTCCGGTAAGACCTCGAAGTCTATGGGGACCCTCGGCAAGACGATGGGTCAACTGAAATCAGCAGCCGTCCCGGTGGGTGTTGCGATTGCAGCCGTGACGGGTGGTTTTATTGCGGCCAAGAAGGTCGTTGATGCCAGCGTCGAAGCGTTCCGTGAGCAAGACGAAGCAAACCGCAGTCTAAAGGTCGGTCTCAGAACGGTCTACACGAATGCGAGAGACGTTGATCAGGCGTTTCAAGACTTACAGCCGACCATCGCTGATCTAGCTACGTCGACCATGTTTGGGGATGAGCAGATTGCTAAGATGGCTGGGTCTTTTCTGACGGCTACAGACGGAGCAAAGGCAACAGCAAAAGACCTTGAGCTAATCGCTGATATTGCGGAGGGCACGGGGCAATCAGCCGAGAAAGCGGCCCAACAATACGCACGTGCTCTGAATGGTGAGCTGTCACCGCGTCTAGCTCGTATGATCGGTATCACCGAAGACGGGGTGAAGGCTCTTGACTCGATTGAAGACGCTACTGAACGGGCTGCGGCTGTTCAAAAGACTTTTGGGGACCGGATCGGTGGGGCGGCGACCAAGATTGATCCCTATCTCAGAGCCTTGAAGAATATCGAAGATGCGCAAGGGGATATCCAACAGGCATTTGGGCAGAGCATCACCGAAAACCAAAACATGGTGGATGCTCTAGAAGATACACATGTGATGCTCCGTGAAATCGAGTCGTTCGTTAAAGACGGCGGGCTTGATCCGTTGGTTGACCATCTGGGTGAAACTACAGGTGAGGCCGTTGAATTGCTCGCAGCATACAACAACCTGCGCAAAGAGCTTGAAACTGAAACCGAACCGGAATGGCTGGCATGGACTGAGCAAGTTGCGGATCTTCAGCGGTATACGACGGCTCTTTACAACCCCTTAGAAGGTCTGAGGCTTCTGTGGAATCACTCTTCAGATGCAGCCAAAGATTACAACGATTCCCTTGATGAAACCGTAGTCGAGATAAAGGACCTTGGGGACGCTTGGGACGAATCCAAAGACGCTTGGAACGGTCTGACGGATTCGATGACCAGCGATTGGGATCAAGAGCTTAAAGACAAGCTCACGGACTTAAAGACTGAGTTCGAAAACAACCCGGTGATGGCTTTTTTGGGTGGTCAAACTCAGACGATGGAATTCACGGCTAAAGAGGTCGATGAGTTCAACGCCAAGGATGACAAGGAAGATGACGCAGCGAAGAAGAGCGCAGAAGAGCGCTCCAAAGCTCTCCAAGACTCCAAGGATTCTCTAGCACTAGCTCAGGTACGAACCGAAGAAGAACGTATTGCAGTCAAGTTAGCTCAGAAGATCGCGAGTATCAGAGAAGATGCGAAGTCCGATCAAGAAGCTGAAAATCGTATCAAAGTTGCCAATATTGAGGCGGGTAGAGAGTATTTAGCTGTCGTCGATCGCAGAGCTGATGAGAGGCAGAGATCTCGTGAAGAAGCTGAAGCTGAAGCGAAGGCGGATGCTGAGCAACTGAAGCGTAGGTTAGAAGAGGTGGCGCTTGAAACATCTCAGCAAAAGGTAGCCGGTTTAAAGCTTGATCTACTAGGTGAAGAAGACCGGCTCACACAGCTACGTCTTGAGAAAAAAATAGCCCTCGAAGAACTCAACCGAAAAGGTCTTGAGGGTGATAAACAGCGTCTAGCCAACGCGAAGATTGAGAAACAATACCAAGAAGGTCTTCTCGACATTGAACGCAAGAAGAACGCTGAACGTGGGAAGGCTATCTCTAGTGCTGGTCAGGGGATCTCTAGTGCTGCCGGTAACACAGCCTCCATGTTTGGGGATCTGTCGTCTGAGGTAGGGGCTGGATACGAAGAGAAGATCCAGAAGCTCTCTGAGGTTGAGGGGGAGTTTGCAAAGCGCAGAATCGAGCAACTCAAGGAGCAAAAAGAGCTTGAACAAGAGAACCTCAAGCTACTCCAAGAGAAGATCAATGCTTTTGGCGACCTCTCTGATGCAGGTGGTCAGCTAGGTACGGCTCTTAGCGATCTAGCCTCGAAACAGTGGGACTTCTCCAACGCCACGGATGCAACCCAAGCGGGTCTTGAAGCTGTATCCGCTGCCGGTGGGGCTGCGGCTGGTCTTCTTGGCGATACCGTCAAAGAGCAAGCGGGGATCAAGGCTGGATTCGAGGCGGCTGCTGCTGCCGGTGCATGGGGTCTAGCTCTCACCACACAAAACCCCGCCTTCTATGCGGCTGCGGTCAAACATACGACGGCTGCAGGCATGTATGGGGCTGTAGCTGGAGGGGCTGGATCTGCCGGGTCCGGTGCTTCTGGAGGTGGTGTCTCTGGTGGATCGTCTGGGGGCTCTCAAGCTCCCCGTATGCCCGATATGAACAAAGCCGTAGCCGCTAACAAGAAAGCCTTTCTCGAAGCTCTCAGGGAGTCTCAGAACGAACAGAGATCAACGACGGTTATCAACGATTTCAGAGGCGCAACGCTTCTGGAACGTGATCCCACCACAAACCGTAGAGCCAGAGACGTTCTCAACCAGTCGGACCGCTATAGAGTCGGGGGGCAGTAATGTATTTTTTGTATCCAATCAAAATCACGGAGGACAACAATACGGCGATCTTTCGAGATAGCGCCGGTGACTTCGGAGTGATTCTTACACCGGGGACTTACTACGCCTATCAAGGTCAAGTCTCAACGAAATGGCCTAGCCTCTATGACGCTCTAGAATCGGCTATCAACGCCGAAGTTAATGGGTCTTACAGCTTCTCTTATGACCGGCCTATCCAGTCAGACGAGTTCGATAAAGCCGGTATCACCACGGTCCGAAACAGTGGGACCGGTGAGTATGGCTGGAGAACGGGTTTTGGTGACTTTGATTACCGGCTTGTAGGATTCAACGCCAACACTGGCGATCACCTTACATCCCCTGGTGCTGAAGTCTTCTCGGTCTTCTCGGACTTCTCGCGTTATGGCGTCTGGCAGAGCCCTAGACCAATGGGATTCGCAACCCCCAAAATCGGCTTCTACGCCTCTAAAGAGCAGTACAGGAACAATGGCCGTAGGGATCACGTCGTCAACCAACGATGGGGAGACGATGAATACCGCCTTATTCGGTTCCGTGAAGTCCCAGAAGGTCACGTATACCCCAACACCAACGATGACACCTCGTTTGCTACAGCAGCTCACCTAGCGACCTCAGATCATGGCAACTACTGGCATGATCTTTGGGAACACGGGATCTCGGACTACGAAGCTGATGTCATCATGGTCCACGGTCAGCCTACCAGCCTCAGTCTAGACCAAGATTGGGAGGTCTTATGGTCGCCCAAAGGCTCTAACTATGCCGAAGAATCTAGAGCATCGATCACCGAGACGGATTCAGGTGTCAGAAGCTATGACCTAGAACTAACCATGCAGCGTCTTCCCTCAGATCATCCCGATGTTGACGGCCTAGCGAATTACAAGAAGTCGGGGAGGTCGTAAGATGGCTAAGAACCGCTCATTAGGTATCAGAATTCAGGGGATTCCTCACCTTGACTCATACAAGTCAGAGGGTGCTCTGTTTCACTACGGATATGACCCCTCTTCGCTTGCAACTGGTTACGGCTGTGAACGTGCATTAACTGAGATCCCCGCCTCACTTGATGAGAGTGTGGATCTCGAAACGGGTCGCTTAGACGTATCCGCTTTCAGCTTTGCTTTGTCGGCTACTGAGAGCGTCTGTAAGCGCGTTCTAGGTAACGCCGGTCTGCAAGGTGAACCAGACGCTGAGATTTCAGCAGAGGTCACTACAGACGCTCAGACTTCCATTGAGATCAAGAGTTCTGAGGTCATTGCAGCCGGTAACTACCTCTATATCAGAAATGAGACGATCTATGTCCAATCGTCCACGGACTCTTCGGGAGGCGTCTACACCTGTTCGGTTGAGCGAGGCGTAGCAGGATCATCGGCTGGAACTTATGGCATCGGTGAAGGGGTTTATACACAGCCGCCCTACATGAAACGTAGGGGGGTCGAGCTTCTGAGCTTTGACCTCAAAGGGGAGACGGGTCCAACGGTCACTTGGGAAGGTTATGTTGACGGCCTCAGTACCAATGACCAGCAAACGGAAATTGTCATTTCAGCGGGTCAAGAGATGGTGGCTCTCATTGGCTCGGAGGGAGGCGAAACGGTTGCTTTCTCAGACCATCCGTTAGCGTGGACCTCCAACAACTGGATAGAAGGTCAAATCAACTTCGGTTCTAGTGAGCCTACCTACGTCAATTCGGATACTGACAGATGCAACGTCAGGATCGGGGACGTAGCGACTACAGCCGGTAAGAAAGACGGCTATCTGAACGTCAATGCAGCAGCTCGGTTCAACACGTCCACTGACGTAGACGATGATAATGGTTCGGTGGTGTCCGAAGACGTGGACTCTGACGAACAAGTCAGCCTCTTTTGTGGATGGTCACGAATCGAGCGTGATGGGTCCGTTGCAAATGACTTTGAAGGTGTCTACGGCGTCAGTGATTCGGAAGCTAAACCCGCTTCTATCGCTCTGGCGCTCATGCTCTCGACGGGGGACGGAGATAATGACCTCATAGACCCCTCTGACGGAACGACTAAGACGTTTGACGTGTTAGGTAGGTCTTGGGGTCTAGGTATCCCAGCGGAACGACTAGACGCAGCCTCTTGGCTTCGAGCAATAGACCAGATCCCCGGCTCAATTGATCGGATCATGCTGGGCTGGGACGGATCATATACCTTTGAAGACGTGATTCTAGATCTTCTGGTTCCAAACGGCTCCTATCCCGTACCTGTAGAGGGTGGGAAAACTGGTCTGGTGCATCGGAGCACCTACCAGATCGACGATGCTGCTAGCCTCGCTGCTAACAGTTCCTACGTCACCCTCAACCCTACCAAGATTGCCTTAGATTACCGGCTCGAAAGCTACTCATCGACTCTCAAGGCTACCATTGGTGGTCACGATGCCGGTGAAGAACCGGACCGGATCAAAGTAGTTAACACGAACGGGTTTCAGAGTGACCAGGTGGCCGGGCAGAGCCCACACGAAGTCACTCATAAGTATCGCGACAAGATGGACGCTAGGGGGGATTCTGGTCCGCTCTACGTCGAACTGAGCAACGATCTGGAAAGGCGCCAAGATAACCCTCCCATCCTTACATGCGAGGTTCCCTTAGAGAGCGTTGGAGGATCTGAGAAGTTACCCTCTCTGCTCAACTGGGTGAAGCTCAAAGGTGGTCCTCGAGACGGTCTGTTGATGCCAGATGGTACCCTCGCGAAGCCAGACGAAGAAGAGATCACCTTCATTGGACTTCTGATAGGTCGCACCGTCGACCCCAAGACCAATGATGTTGAATGTAGGGTTCTGCTCTCCAACTGGAACCTTGGAGGCGTCCCCCGTCTCGTAGCTCCGGCTGCAAAGATCAACAGCCACTCAGGCTGGGGCCGCGTGATCGAGATCTCTCAGACTCTTCCAGATCGGGACGGTCTTAGCGGATTCCTAGCCGGTGATGACGTCAAAATCGTTACCTCCGATGGGCGTCAGTGGTACGGCGATAACGGTAATCTGTCTGTTCTCAATGTGAATGACTCAGGTGGAACGTGGACGCTCGATCTCTCCAGCGAGCTGGTGGATGGAATCACTTTCAGTGATGACCTCTACGTCATCCTAGAAGACGTTGATAGCTACTCAAACAGCGGTTGGGCTGGGTCCAGTGTGTACGATGATCCCAACGTCTCAAACCGTCTCTATGCCTTCCTTGCTGACGCTGGTGGAAAGCTAGGGTCATCCAATCAAGACGCAGATATTTACTCGTAAACGAGATCTTCGATACAGCTAAAGGCTCATAGATGGCTGACTTCAAACACACACAAAACGACCTTTACGGGGCTGATGAGAGCTACTCTACGCACCTCTTGAACCGGCTGAAGGATTCCGCTCAGTGGGTGGCTTCTAACCGTGGTTCACACACCACGTTGACGATAGAAAGCTACAACAATGACGTAGCTCAGCAGGCTTATGAAAGACCTTTTGTGAGTGTGGCTGGCTGGTCTGCCGTCATGCGTATGCCGTGGTATGTAAACCCCGGTCTCAAAGGCTTCGAGGCGCGTCTTTACTGTCGTGTCAGCAACGGTGAGTTGGACGCAAACTCTGAAGGCGGGGTTCTGGCCGGTTCCGATCGAGTTCAGATCAGACTACGGCTCTTGGGAGACCTGAAGGCGGGTATTGATCCTTGGGAGTATTCCGCAGTGGCACCGTTTCAAGACGGCATGGGCCTGGCTGAATGGGGCTTTGGCTCATGCTCATACAACATCCATGAGAGCGGGCTAGTTGAGGGAACCTATTCGCCTCTGGTCATGGAAATACGGTCAGTATCGCAATTCAGCAAAGGCGCGATCATTGGAAACGGGAAGATCGATGACGGTCGGGTGACTTGGGCGAAGATCGATACGGGAGCCGCTATTACATCGTATCGAGCAAAAGCTGATCAGAACGGATTCTATAGCGAAGGGTCTTCAACGAATGCTCCGGTTGCTGGCTCCAATGAGATCACGGCAAGTGTCGGTTGTCTGACGCCTAATCTGACGGTGGATGAAGATCACGAAGTGGTTCAATGGTTTGATCACGTTGCAAGGCAAGACTTGTCTAGTAATCGCGCTATGTACGTCTGGCCGGTAAGCCCTCAACTCGCTGATACCTCTCAGATCAACAGCCTTCACAAATATCATGTCCCTTATATCCAGATCCGAGCTATTGAGATCTGGGAGGTGTACGAATGAGTTCAGTAACCGATCTAGAAATCAGATCCAGACAACCGACACGAGCTGAGTCAGCCGGAAAGCAAGTTGACGACATCAACAGTGCTTTGAGGCGTAAGAATTGCCTAGCCTTTGGTCACGCTGGCGATCTTCCTCTGTCCGGTGAGTGGACAGAGCGTAACTATCGCAAACGGTGGGATTACTCAGGGAACTTAGCACACACATACACCACTACAGCGGTCTTGAGAGGTGAAGAAACCTCGATCGAGATAGCCGGTGAATATGCAGGCGTCTACGAAGATGATGGAGGCGATACCTTCAGCCGTGAAGATGAAACCTTCGAGGACACAAGAGTCATTGAAGGCGGCCTCGTCTTGAATGCGGAAGTGACGCAGTATCAAGACGGCTCTTCAACGCCGGAAGTGATCGCTACAGCTACTGAGCTGGTGAGTCCTCTCCCGTTCTATCGTCCGAACTTGCTTTCAAGTCATTTTCATAGGGTCGTAGGTCACGGTTTCATCAAAGGCGGCGGTGGTTTGGTCTACAGAGAGGGAATGACCGTCCCCGGTCTGGATGATGTGATCGGAACCATCAAACCGATCTCCGTCGATCTGACGGGCTCTCAGGTGAACTATGATCGGCCTATCCGAATAGAACTGAGCTGGAAATCATATCACTCCGACGACACCGGCCTAACGGGCCGTCCCGTCTTCATAGACGATTGGGCTAGTGAGCTGCCTAGTGATGATGAGGATGAAGACAACCCGATCCCGTATGACCACTTGATGAATGTCTTTCTAGTCGGGTTCAGTGCATGGGGAATCAGCCAATGATTGAGCTACCAAAAAAGCCAAACAAACCGACTCAAAATGAGTTCTTGTTCAAGCGTGATATTGAGTCCGCGAAGGTCTCGAAGATCATGCAGGCGATTAACTACGGTTGGGCGTCTACAGGGGCTTGTCTGGGAACCATAGATCTCTCTTGGTTGACCACGTCAACGAGCTACGTCACTGCAAACAGCGGGGCGGGGCGGGATCTGGATCAAATCAACCCGATGATGAGTCCCAGACGTGAAGAGATTGGCGCTCTCGCTCAGACAGAGGGCGTTTACATCGTAGAGTTTCAGGTGTTCGGTCGGGACGTGGATCTTGAGGTCGCTCTTTACCGTGCAGATAGTGGCGATTTCGACGCACAGCCGGTGTCTAGTGCTACGGGTACTAGCGTCATCTCATTTGACACCTCTTGGGAGTGGAAGAGCGTCTTCGTGTTGTTCGAGGGCGTACCGACCTTCCAAAACACTGAGCATCTACTCAAATTCAGGGGTCGTTACGCTCAGAACGGGACCGAGCGGGCAGATATCAAGCAAGTGGCTATCAATGAGATCCGACACGTCAACCTAGCCTACGACGTCGGTGATGACCTTGATTCCTACTGCTCTGAATGGGTCGGTCCCTATGATGATGATGTGAGCATCCCCGCTGATACCTACCTAGACGGTGATGGTTGTGAGTTTCCCTTCTATCGGCGTGACTTTGACGGTGCGCCTCAGATGGCGCGTGATGCTGTGAGCCCCGGTGTTCATGCGATCCGGTTTGATGGCTCTAACCAGCTCGTAACAGACCCCTTCAATATGGACGGAGCTGATGGGGTCGTGGTCTCTACGGCATTCAGGGACTTGGCTCAGGACGTCGACGGAGTGCTTTGGACCAAACGATCAGACTCTCCGTACTATGCGTTCTACTGCTTCCTGTTCGGCACTACGATTCGGTGGCGAATCTACCTCAAGAACCCCAATGACGACACGTGGGCAAACTTCAACTTTAACTCGTTAGGTGCCCGACCGGCACAAGGTGTGTGGGTTGATCTCACGCTGGTCTGGTCGCAAAGCAGACAACGGCTCGAAATCTGGATCAATGGTGAGCTGGTCGAGACCTTTAGCACCGGCTCGACATACACGGTGATCGAAGATCGGGGCGGAGAGCGCCTGCTGGCTCTAAACGCATTCGCATCGGACTCGTACCACCTCGACGCACAAGTCTCGACGCCTACCGTGATTACACGCGATCTTTCGATCCGTGAACTCGATAAACATCACCAGTGGCGTAGGTCCCAACACGGTATCTACTGATTCAACTCAATATTTTACTTGTAAATAACCCTCATAGCGCACCCATCCCGGTGGATCGCTATCTGGGACCGGCTGACCACACCAGAAGAAGAACAGATCCTCAGAGATAACCCGTAATTTAACACGGGATCAGTATGGACCTAGACCCAGCCACACTCACAGCAATTGTAGCTTTTTTGGCCTCTTCCGGGATGTTGGTAGGGATTGTCACGTATTTTTGGAAGCTGGAGCCGCGATTGCAAACCGTCGAAAACGAGCAGCAAGATCAAGCCCAGAAGATCGCCAAACTGCGGGAAGATCATCACCCCCGAATCTCTCAAAACGAGCGAGATATTGCCGAAATTAAAAGTCAACTCGGCGTGATTGACATTCAGGTGCGTCATAATGGTGCCGGTATCGACCGGATTCTAGATAAAATCGACAAGTAAAGAGGTAGGACATGAAGCAACTCAAAGAATTAGCCGGTAAGAACAAGATGGTGACGGCTATCGTCCTCGCTGTCTTGGCGGGGTTAGGTGCCTATTTCTTCGGTATCGAGTCCACGATCAATACTCTGGACGATCTTTTTGATGGCGGTGAGCATGGCGCTGAGCATGGCGCTGAGCAGACCGTAGAGGCTCCGAACGACGTCGTCGAGCGAGTCGAGTAACCAGCACAACAATTTAATTTGAACTTGGCCTTGACCCATTTGCACCTGGTCGCTACCGTAGATGAGCAGTGGATGCCGATTTGGTGAATACATAGGTAGGATTCTAGTTTCCGTCTCTCCAGAGGCGGTATCACGGAACCCACCCCCTGATTCGAGAGCGGTCATCACCCCGCAAATCCACCTCGGATCGGGAGGTGGGTTTTTATTTGGAGATATGATGAAAACGAGTCACGCCAGCGGAAGGCGATTTACACAGAATTCGGGACTTGACCCTGGCACGAGGTCTGCATTACTATATGCCGACTGCTACGCCTACAAGGAGACCAGTGATGGCAGAAGAGCAGAAGGTCAGATGTATCCAGTGTAAGCGGCGGATCTTGGGTCCCGACCTCGAAGATTGCCTCTTCGAGCCGGTGGATGGAGAAGGGGAGCCCATCTTCATCTGTGAGGAGTGCCTAGATGACGCACCACCTGAAAACTTTTTTCAAGAAAGTTCGGGGAAGAGGGCCAAAATCCCGATATTGCATCTATAGCCATTGTCTATAGCGCGCCGAAGAGGCGGCGGCAGGGTGTAGGTACCCTAATTAGAGGATCAACATAGGATTCGAGAACTCCGGGAGCGATCCCGGTACCGGACCCACCACCTGACTGAGAGCGGTTGAACCTCCCGCAAATTCCTACCTCAGTCAGGCGGTGGGTTTTTCATTTTAACTGTGAGCTGAACCGCTCTCGACACACGACCAACGCTAACTTACGAAAGCGACGATTAATCAGGTTCGGCTCCGTCAACGCAACGGAGCGAATATGTATACAGGAAATTACACGCTGGATGACTGGTTTTTGTTTAGGACTTGGCTGACCACATGCAACGAGACGAAGGCTCTTCAAGCCAAGTTCACGTTAGCTGACCATCTTCGGAAGGGGATGACCGCTAGGGGTAACGAGAACGGTCCAGACTCACTCTGGACCTATAACGGACGTATCGTAGGTGGATGGGAGCTAGTCGGCCTCAACGGTGATCGAGCCGTCTGGAAGTGGGCTGACGACTGGAAAGAGGTCGTGTCTACCAACTGGTGGTCACTGAAGATCACCGTACGCAAAGAGCTGGAGAAACGGGGCTTCTTCGCACCTGCAGCAGCTCCTAGCGATTCGGTCGAGAAGGGAGGTGCTCAATGAGTTTCTCTCTTGACCTAAGCCTAGACCTCTCTCGATCCGCCTCGACCTCTGACGACCAGGGGACGCCGGAACAGACCACCCAGACGGATCAGCTCTATCTTCTCTATGACCGGAAGGCTCACTTCAAACGTAAGGGGGTGTGGGCTTCTGAATTCTCAGAGAGCCCCTTTGAGATGGACGCTGACGAGTGGAAGTATCGCTCTGTCTACACCTATAAGGCCCCGGCCTCACGGTCTGGTGATCCGATAGGGGACGCCCCGTATGACGCTGAAGTCTTCTTCCTCGATATTGACGAAAAGAGCCCCTATGAGGCTCTAGCAGCTCTATCGGTGGTACGAGGCTTCTTCCGTAAGCACGGGATACCCCATTACGTCTGGTACTCCGGTGGCAAGGGGTACCACGTCGAAATTCATAAATCGGTTGTCGGCTGGGAGCCGTCTAACGACCTCTCAGCTCGATTCCAGTATCTCGCTCGTGAGCTGCAGAAGCGTATCCGTGATGAGATGGGCTACCACTACCGATATGATTCGGTGGTCTACGGTCGTGACCGTAAATACCGAATGCCTCTTTGTAGGCACGAACGGACTGGACGCTACAAGACTCTCCTACCTTCATCCTCGCTTCAGAAAGGACCGTCTCACATTCTGGGAGCTACTCAGAAGCGTCGAGAGCCTCCGATCAAGCGCTATGTGGAGTCTGAGCAGTCCGAATACCTCCGGGAGATCTGGGACGCCTACGAGCCCTATCAGGGATCGGTAGAAGTACGTCACTCACAGATCGTTGAGAACGCCGGATACATCAATCTTGACGGCATTGATGAAGCTCTTCTCTCCCATGATCGGGACGCAGAGGACCGGGGAGACCGTATTTCGTGTAAGTGTCTCTTCCACGAAGACCGGTCTCCGTCAGCCGTTCTCTTCCGGCCTACACGAAGGCTCTACTGCTCCGTATGTGACCGGACCTGGGGACCCTCTACGGTGGCCAGGGCTCTTGGTTTCAATCTGGAGAGAGCGACAGAGAACGGCATTGAAGAGGCTCGTGAAGAGGCGGCTAGACGTATCAGGGAGATCGTAGCGGCCAACCAGAGCGCAGCTCTAGAAGTCCCCGTAGGAGTAGGGAAGACCCACTACGTCCGGGAGATTCTGAGGGAGCAAGGCAAGAGCGCCCTGTACCTGGCTGATACTCACGATCTGATGGAACGTCACCAACTGGAGTCAGGGGGAGAAGGCTCCCATCTGGCGAAGTACGAGACCCTAGAGCCTCGATGCCGGGATCTGCCTTACCACCGGTTCCGAGATGATGAAGGTAACGCTCCGCTCAACGTACCTTCGAGAGCTAGAGCTATCGAGCTGAGACCACGGCAGGACAAAGGACCCATCTGCGGGACTTGTCCGCTGAATCCCAACTCGAAGCATTGGGACCCGGAGATAGCCGGTGAAGATGGAGCATGTAACTACCAGCTAGCCAAATCAGCCGAGAAGACGGACGAATCAGGGGGCTCGACTAGCCGGATGTGGAAGGGTCATCTCTCAATGAAAGACCTTCTTGCTGAGTACGCAGAAGGTCACGATTACCTCGTTTGCGACGAAGATACAGTAGAGTTCATTCTTCCGACTCATACGGCTCCCCTAGCTGCTGTGAGACGTGCTCTCCGGGCTGTGGGGGATCAGGTGGCTCCGGCCAAGAGTCTGGGGCTCACCTACTGGCGTGACCTACTGGAGCCTCTTCTAGCTGGTGAGATGCCGGAGTCACTCCGTCAGCTCGACCTAAAACAGTACGAGTCGAGCGCCTCCGTCTGGTCTTGGGACGTCGAGGACAGCGGTTCACATGATGCCGTGGACAAAGACGGAGATATAGACTCCGCAGAAGTAGAGGTTGGCTTCGATTCCTACGGGCTAGATCGGGAGGCTACTGAACTGCTGATGACCATTCAGCGGGGTATCTCTCACGTACGTGTCTGGGAGGACTATGAAGGTCAAGAGTTCGTGTCCCTCAGGGGACCAGCGAGGCTCTACGATCTAGATATTCCGGTTCTGATTCTAGACGCCTCAATGCACGAGATGGATCTTCATATTTACCGCATTTGGAAACCAGAACTGCAGCATATCAAGATCGGATGCGCTAACCGGGACTCGAAGATTATTCAGGACCCTAGCGCCTCTTGGGCTCGCTCGTGTCAGGGTCGATTCTTGAAGCGTCATGAGGGCTACGTAGAGGGATCAGAAGAGGTCGAGGGACCCGATAGGTTAGGGCGGTTGATAGAACGGATTAGAAGGGATCTGAGGGACGGTGAGGGCGTCGGTATCATCGGTCATGGAAGTAGCGGTGGAACCGCCGATGATGGCCTCGAAATCATCAACCCTTGTGGGTCCGTGGCTCAGATCTTCTCGGAGGTCAGGGGGCTAGATCTACAGGGTGACTTCATGTGGTACGGAAACCTGAAAGGGTCCAACCAGCTCGAAGGCAAAACCAAGATCTACGTACTAGGGTCAGCTTCTGTGAATGGAGCTGCTTACGAGATCGAAATGTGTCGGCTAGCGCTTGATATTTCTCTCCCTCTCTCGTGGGATACCGGCTACGAGGCAGAAGATGGAAGCTACAAGATCACCGGCTATCCAATGAGACGGCCTCTAACCTACGAAGAGGCTCAAGAGAAGTACGGCTCTAGCTCTCACTCGGAGTATCGGAAAGATCCAGAGACGGGGGCTCTCAGCCGGTGGGACCGGAATGAAGGGCAGACCGCTGTTGATGTAGGTCACTACCTTCTTCACCGGCTGGAGAGAGCACCGCTCTACCAGGCCGTAGGTAGAGCTAGACCCTTCGGCTCTGACGTCACCGTAGTGGTTCTAGCTGGCTATGACAGCCCTCATGAAGGCTTGGATTACGAGGTCAGACCCGACTATCTCGGCTCGAAAGCTGAAGGGGTAGTCATGGATCAAGAGCAGTATCGAGTTGCCTCATATCTCGTGAATCAGACCTACATTCCGTATACCGAGATTGAGCGGAGAACCGGGCTTGATCGGAGGACGGTTAAGGGGCTGGAGTATGTAGCTAGAGAGGTACGCCGGAAGTCTGAGATCAACCGGATGATGCTGGAGGGTAAAGACGTCAAGCAGATGGTGGAGTCAACCGGGCTCTCCAAGACCACGGTCTACAAGGTCAAGAAGCAGGTGGAAGACGAACTGAGATAACCGAATTGAGATAACTGATTTTCCGCAGATGGTCATGCCTATATATACTAGAGGGCTACCCCATTCGCGGAAAATATGAGGCTAATCCCCCTTAGGGGGTGTTCTG
>Ga0208412_1000848_pt1 | contig 14578 bp, 28 predicted proteins | sample AntDeeMetag02WF4_FD_184758 | JGI IMG/M metagenome (GOLD analysis project Ga0208412, IMG submission 184758) | Saline lake microbial communities from Deep Lake, Antarctica - Antarctic Deep Lake Metagenome 02WF4 (SPAdes) (version 2) | ecosystem: Environmental > Aquatic > Non-marine Saline and... | reverse complement strand
TATCCCATCTCAGATATATCACCATCCGAAAGCTGGGTATTACTTGTACCTAACTCTGCATTCGTATAAGGCCCAGCATCAATGACCGACTGCTTCGTTACATCCGACCCAATAATACGGTATGCCGGGCTTATTTCAATACGGTTTTTATCTAAGGTTATTGCTCGCATAGGGTGATTAAATTATGGCGCAACGTTGTTTGTTGTGCCTTGAACAGTACTAATCGCCGATTCAATACGAGTTATAGGGCGACGTCTGCTACGGACTGAAACCTCATTAAATAAATTAATACGAGTTATAGGGCGACGTCTGCTACGGACTGAAACCTCTGTTGGTAGGGTATATACCTGCTCGCGCTGCATATCATATACAAGATTGCTTGTGATGGACATAGTTTATTGGTCGGAGTCAACATCGTCTGCTATGTATAGGTAAATCTCATTGATGAGAGCCTCTACGTTTCCCGAAGCATTCCCGTCAATATCAGGAGCCTCTAAAACAAGTAAAATTTTATAAAACGCACTTTCGGTCAAATCAATATCAACAAGGATTACGCTCTGCTTCGGGGCTGAGGTGCCTGCAAGATCATCAGCAGAAAGCGCCGTCTTGTTTTCGTTGTCGCGCGCCAGTAAAATTGAATTTGTAAAATCATCGTTCTCGTTTAATAATATATCAACAATAATATTTTCTCCGCGGTGTGCTATGTGAAAGGTAGGAACATCATGCTCCACGTATAGCTTTTCGGCCAGGTCTATCAGCAACTCTTTACTATACGGGCTGATTGTTTCATCAACGGACTTCCATATCTTGAGGAGAATATACTCTTGCCTGTCGTTGATAGCCGTGCAGCTGTTGCTACCAATTAATTGTTGCAGGTAGGCTTGCTCATCTGAAGAAAAATGCTTGAGCGCAGAGAAAATAACATTGTTCAGTACCATAGTATATTGCTTGTTTGGGTTAGGTTCAAAGTATGTGATTTGAAAAGTCTTTGCAAGGTTGGGTCGGTTTCTTATATTATAACATGGACACCAAAATAATAGGAAGCTCATCAGCAGGCAACGCCATTGAAATCAGCGACGGTTCTACCTCGCTGTTGGTTGATTGTGGCGTGCAATATAGCAAACTTCTCAAAGAAATTGATGTTACCTCGTTGGGGGGTGTATTTCTGAGTCATTCTCACCAAGATCACCTTCATATGCCTACCCTTAAAAATCTATTCGCCCAGGGTATTGACTTCTACTGTAGCAGGGGGACGTCGGCGTCGTTGGCTGAAGCGATACCTAACTTTTACTACAATCGTCTAAAAGCGCTTAAACACACGAGGATTGGTTCCTGGTCGCTAACGCCCTTTGATCTGAAACATGATGCAGCCGAACCATTGGGGTTGCATCTCCGCTCAGCTATGACGGGTGAGGAGGCTGTGTACCTGGTGGACTCCGGGGAGATTCCGCGCGGCCTTGAACCTGACAAGGTGAATTATTGGCTTATTGAAGCTAACTATGCCAAGTCTTTGCTTGGGTCCGGGGATTATTCTACGCATTTGAAAGAGCGTGTGAAAGATGCCCACCTTTCTATCGGCCAGGTACATGAGTTGTTTGACAATATGGACACGTCTGCTATTGAGAAGATATACCTATTGCATCTGTCGGATGCCAACAGCGATGCAGGGGAGTTTCGTAAAAAAATTATGGGAGCAGCAGGTGTGCCGGTTCAGGTGGCTGCTAAGTGAACCCCCAACCCGTATTGGTTGAGGTGTTGAGCGTGCCTAAAAAGGCAAATCTGGGTCTATGTCATCTAAGTCGGGCAATTCCTCATCAGAGGAAAGCTGAACATCAAGATCATCCTCAGAAGGTTCGCCGCTGATAGCCTCCCCTTTCTTGTCGCCTATCTTGTCGGACGCATCTATTCCTTTTGCATCCAGATATTTTTCAAGGTATTCCTGGAGGGTTTCATCAAGCATGTATGCTTGTTCGGATGAGTCCTGGCTCACATCTTGAAGCGTGTAGGTGGGCCGGTAGAATTCAACTGTTCCCTGGCTATCCTGCTCGCCGCGTGCCATGTGTATGGCTTCTGATTCAAGGTCGGGGCCTACCTTCTTAGTGAAGTTAAACCAGGGGCCTAATGCGGAGCCACATACGCGCAGCGTACCTATCTGCAACTGATTATCCTCCCCTTTGTAGGCCAGGTAAACGGACTGCGTAAATTTGCCGCCTACATTGGTAACTTCTTGTTTGATGTCGGTATATAATCCTTCGGCGATAGTTGTTCCCCCGTAGGTTTTAACCAGGAGAGGGTTTGTTGAAAAATCACGCACCTTATTTGAAAAGATACCTACTTCACTGCGCTGGTCGTAGCCGGTGATGCAAGTCAGGCTGTCAAGGTACAGGAATCGGAAAGGCAAACTCACATTGTTGTCAGTTTCCGCCTCTTTATCGTACCATTGTACAAGGCCATCACTACCGGCCCATTGAAAGCGCCGCTTCACGGGATTGTTGAGAATACTGGGTTTACTTCTGCTCATAATAGTATGGTTTTAGTTGTTAGTGGTTAGTTAGATTTGTGGTTGAGGCGATCCATGAGTTCATGAACTAGGCTACCCTTCCGGGTGCCCAACTTGACGCCAGGGTAGAGATTGTCCATACACTCGTCAAAGAGTTGCTGGTCATCTATTCGGCTGATATCGGTTGCATATTTTATAATGGCCATACCTTTGTCGCTAATTTTATTATCCATTTTTATTGAGTTTTATTTTCGCCTTTTATACCTCTTTCTTTCACGATCATTCTTATTATTCGGTCGCACATAGATATTTTGCCGCGCCAGTATTTTTTATTACATCCACCTTCTGCCGTTTGGTAATGTTTACTTGCGCGCCGCCGTTGTATAATTATTTTTTTAATCATTGTCTTTTTCCAAATTCAAGCATCGCTTCAATGATCCACCGCGGGATTGTCGTCATGCTATCTTTTTCTTCTACTTCCCATTTAATTTTCACAGGCATCTTTTCGCGGGCGATACTTTCCGCTTCTACAAGGTCCGATAATCTTTGTTCAGTTTTCATCTCTAAAATTTGATTATGTCTTTTCCGGTTAGCTTTTCAATAAGATCATCAACGACAAATATAAAATGTACAATTACTGTAATTGCAAAAACAATAAGCAACCCAATAACTTTTAATGTATATTTTGCGGCCGTTTTTAGCATTTTGGATCTACCAATTTATCCATTCGCCCTCTAAGTTTGGATCGCCTGCATCGGAAGCCATGTCCCACGTAACTTGGACCATCCGTGATTTTTCTTCATAAGCACAACATTTTCCGTGTTTTTTATGTGTCCTATGATCACCATACTCATCAAGTATTCTACATACCCTTTCAAATGATTCTCCTTCCAAAGGTTTTGCATTTTTACCTACCGGTTGTCCGCAATGTCCGCATCTATATATTTTGCTATTCATGATTAATCCTTTTTAGTTTTTGGCATTTTGCAACCTGCTCTTTCCGCTCTTCCATGTCGGTTTGACATTGCTGCAAGTATTCAATCACTTCGTTTATTTCAGAATGCGGTATAATCACCCCGCACTCGCTGTATTTCTGTTTGCGTATCATTTGGCCTTCCACGTTTTGCATTTCGTTGCCATCAGCGTAGGTCAAAATGAGTTCCAGCAAGGGCACCAACTCGTCTTTATGATCGTCTTCGGGGCTGGTGGTAAAGTGAATTTCGCGGGAGGTACTGGCTAGGTATTTCATAGTGTTTTTGGTTTCTGGTTAAGTATTTTGTTATTCACATCCCTGCCTTCACGGAGTTTTTTCAGGGCAAGCCTTCGATCATAGCTACACAGCTTTACCCAAAATTTAATGCGGTTATCTGTGGTCTTTTTTGTTGGTCGTTTTATGGTTGTTTTATTTTGATTTATTCTTTTGTTCCAATCTTTTATAGCCATTTCTTTTTCTTCATATTTTATAGTCCCAATATCGCAGCCATTACATGCCACGCGAAAGTAGAACGTAGACTCTTGCAGACCGCTTGCAAAATTTTTGAAATCATCCAGTGCTGTTCCCTTATAATAAGGCCCATTCATGCTCGCTTCTGCTTCGCAAAAAGGGCAATTTTTTATTTGTTCTTCCATAATTATTTCTCCGTTTGTGCTTCTTTTAACAGGTGCATTACATCATCATATTCCCCCTTAATGAAAGTGCCGATTGTTAGATCCATTGCTTTAAGTAAGCGAATTAGATCGGTTGCATCGTTCACTTTGTCAAAGTCTATTTTATAGGTTTCATAGCTGGATGAGATAATTGTGGAATCGTCTTCATCATCTTCAACTGTTTTGTTTTCTTCACTCATAATTATTCCTCTTTTGGGTTATTGTTGATAGCCTGCCGTTATAAACAAGGTGGCTTAACTATTGTCCAATGGGTTACTTTTGGCTCACCTACAATGTTTTCACCTTCCCAGAAGTGTCCTTTCCAATTACGTTCGTACATAAAACCCATTTCATCTGTCACAAAATAAGATTCGTATTCGTTTTCGGGTGGGTTGGTTCTTTTAACCGCCACCCAGTTTATAACATTAGCTAAAGTTAATTGCTTAGCTTCTTGCTCTTTTCTACGTAATTCTATCATTTCAAAGTCTGTCATATCTATTATCTTTAGTTTTTAAATCCGCAACTACCCTTAGCCACGTCCGTTACGCGCAGGGCCGTTATAGTGCTTCTTTCTTTGCTTTGTATAAAATTTTATTGGCCCATTCTAAACCTTCCTTCAATTCGCGTAGTACCTTATCAAGTGATTCAAGAAGTTCTATATCATAAGTCAATTCTGGATTCATTACTTCAAGAACTATTCCAATATTATATAAGTGTGCTCCAATCTTTTCGGGCAACTTTTTATCAACTTCTTCAAGCAATAGCTGCTCTGCTTCTTGTATCAAATCTATTGTAATTTGTTCAGGAAATTTACGGTAAGCTTGTTCACTTATTCTTTTTATTTCATCATATATCTCTTTGTCAGTCATAATATTTAAGTGCTTCTTGGTATTTGTTTAGTTGACTCTTCAACTGTCATCTGCTGCCTGCCCGGCGCAAATAGGGCCAGGTTTTTCTTTAACCCCCTGTTCTCTGCTTTCAGGGTTTGTAGCCGTTTATGGGTCGCTTTTAGGTCCAGAAACATGTTCGCCTTTGGGTAGCCCCGTGGCGCGCCGTCATTATCTATATGTGAAATGATTCGTGCCGTTTGTTTGTTAGTCATAATTCAGTGCCTCAGCTATTCTTTCAGCTTCTTGCTGGGTTAAGTAGCTACCCTATATGTTATTAATCTTTCTTTTATTTTTTGCTACACACCAATTGCCAGCAGTTGTCCCAGAAGTGGCATAAATATTTTTCTTCTTCGATTGGCTCCCCCCAGTGGCCTTGATAATAGACATGACCGCTTAAGTTTGTCAATTCGTCTTGATCAGGTGAATACTTAAAAGAATCCTTAAGCCCCAAATTAAACATTTCGCAGCCATTCTTTGCACTTATCCAATTCTTACATAGGAACCCTCGTTCCTTTGCCTCTTTTATTAATACCTCTTCCACTTCGTTGTCGGTTAGAAGGGTGTAAAAATCAGGCAAATCTTTCGAAAATCCACTATGCTGCCCAACTGGAGCATATTGTGATACAAATGTGTAGTAAGCCACGTCGTCTTCTACTGCTTCAATTCGTACTATGTACTTGGGTTCAATCACCCAGTATTGGCCTTCCTTGATTTCAGGTTTTGGCTGCAATGCTGCTACTTTATCCCAGTCCGCGGGCAAGGTGTAGTCCCACTCTTGTGTACTTAGACGCTGCACTAAAAGAGAAAATTTATTATCACTATCTATCGCAAAGCCAGTTAACACTGAATTGGAACGTACTGAAATTAAATCGCTACTCTCAATAAAGTTAAATTTTTGTTATCCCTTCTCCTTTAGCATGTTGGCGGCGGCCCTTAAAAGGTGTTTATCGGTGCATTTTATTGTCTTTTTCATAATAGTATTAGGTTTTGTTGCATTTTTATTTTAATATCTTTTTTTATTGTTATTCTTGATTAAAAATTATTTTTTTACTTTCATAATTATTCCCACTTAATTTTAGTTTTACCATTTCCGGGGAAACTAATTTTATAATCGAAGTTTTTTAAACACCTGTTGTCTTATTCCAAAGATTAATTTGTAGTCTACTTGAAAAATGAAATCCATATTCACCACAAAGGTCTGCTACCAATGGGCTTACCTTTTCAAATTGTTCTCTTGTTGTACAACCAGGCATCAACCAAATTTTATCCTTAGGAATGTCAAAAACATTAATAAAGGTTCCAAATATTTCAGCAATATCTTTTTCATGAGTCACAACAAATTTAAAAATAGCCCGGTCTTGGTAGGAAAGCCCTACCAATTTGTTTAATGGGTCAATTTTTACTCTGCGATTTTTGCTCATTCCTGAATTTGACAGCTTAGGGGAAACGTTAAACTGATCCACGTATTTAATTGTCTCGGGTTCAGGCAAAATAGTACTATTTGTTTCAACCTCTACTCTAATATTCTTTGATAATCTGTTCTGCAAGTACCCAATTAGCTCTGGAAATTCAGATTGTTGAAGCGTAGGTTCACCTCCCGTCAAAACAAGTTGACTACCATTCAAAAACTTTTCTGTGTAGGTCGTAAATAAGTGTTCTCCAAGTTCTCTGGTTGTAGATTGATCTCCATCCATCCAGGTTGCAATGGTATCACACGTCCAGGTGGCATCCTCACCCTGGGAAGCCTCAATCTCTTTTTGGGTCCTATTTTTAAAATCCTCAGCTTGCGGATTACCACATAATAGATTACAAGTTTGGAAACGACAAAATACGGATGGTTTGCCCATTGTATTGCCCTCCCCTTGTAAGCTGTGAAATATTTCCGATACGTTAACTATATTTTTTTTAGTCATATTCTTAAATATTTTATTAAAGTTTGAAATCGACGTCCAGTTTTTACTGATTCCATGATACACCCACCTCCGTGATCAGAGCTAATAAGCCGATAATCACGTCCAGGATTGCTTATCCAAGTTACAAAATATAATGTGCCTACCTCAATATTATTAGGGACCTTTTTATCTTTTGTTAGTTGATGTGTAGGCATATATTAATCCCCCATGAATAAAGCGGAGTTATTTTTATCCTCTCTGACATGTATGTACACTAAGGAGAGTCCTCGTTGACGGAGTGTGGCTTGTGATTGTAGCATTGTATCAGTTTTTTTATATATCATTTTAGCCAGCCCCTCAGCCGACCCACTTTTCACAAGGACTAAATTAAGTAGGCTTTCACTTTGGAGCATTTTAAAAATTTCAACCTTAGGGTCATCTTCATTTATGAGACAAGTATGATCAAATTTTTGTTCAAACCACTTTCTTAATGCCTTAAATTTTCCAAAATCATATACGAACCCGTTCTTATCTAATGTTTTAGCCTCTACACAAACTTCAAAATCCCAATTATGACCATGTACTTTCCTACAATGGCCAGAATGATTGTGTTGACGATGGGCAAATGGGTAGTTCTTGAATTTTTTTACTACTTTATACATAATTACTCCTCATACGTGTCTTTTGTTTTGATTATAATTTTCTCGTCCTCTTTTTTTACTCCAACAACCGCTAATCCAGACGCCACACCGTATTGGGCCGCCCAAACCATAGTATCCTCGTGCATAGTGTATTTTCCACCTTTATAACCAGAAAATATTTGTCCGTTTGTGCTGGAAAGGGCATCTATGAAATCCCCCACTTTTTGCTCTTCTTCATCATTAGGTTCAAATGCAAGTTGTTCATAAAAACCTCGGTAAGAATGTGGGTGGATTGGAGAGCCGCCTACATCAAATTCAATATACTTATCGTTATCATATTTCTCCAATTCTTTTTTCAAAAGATCAAGGTTGTATTGTCCTCGGGCCTCGGCTTCTTTTTGCAATTCGTCATTTACCATATTGTCTAAAAAATTGTTATTCATAGTATGTTATTTTTGGTTCACATTATTATACAAAATACATCTATTTTTCATTTAAAGTAATTACCAATAGGAAGTCAAAACTGGTTGCCCTCGTTTGAGATTTTGTAGTATGCTCACTTGACCTTTGGTTCCACCTTCCCGTATCACTAATTTATTCAATCTCATTATTCCTATATCCTTCTCTCGATCTCCTGGCTCCTGATTAAGTCCAAACATCGCGGTAACGTGTGCAAACTTTCTTTTATCCTCGCTGAAGTTACTTAAATTTAATGTCGCCTGGTCGTATGATGCCGCATCTGACTGGGTAGCTGTGACAAATAAACAATGATACTCTTCACTTAGGCTCCGCATTCCTTTCCAAATTTCATTTTGTTCGTGTCGGTATTGTTGAGCTTCTCCTGTAAGAAGGTCCGCATAATCAAGACAAATAACATCAGGAACAAATCCTTTTCTGTACCATCGGTCTAAGTGGTTTTTAATCTTAGCCATTGATAGTGTATTATTTGGATGGGTGGAGAGCATGAACTGCCGATTATTTTGTATAAAGTATTCCTTAAATATTTTTTCAGCTTCTGTGGCACCAAGCGGACTTCCTGGGTCAATCTTTTTAAACCACGGGGCACCATACTTATTTTCAGCTTGGTGATATTCCTTACAGTTATGACAGGGGAGGTACCCCTCATTTTGTCCGTGTAATTTTGTGAGCTGTGGGAATGTTAGTTCCTCCCGGGCCTCCTTCTCAGACATTGGGGCGTCCCCGGAAAGTCCAAATGTATCCTCACGAACTTCTTTTTGACAAGTATCTACTTGATTTTTTTTACAGTCCTTAACTGGTTGATATTGGGTCTTAGTGTACCTCTCTTTATCACTACGGCGGGCAAGGTGGATACCAAGCCTACGGAGTTGTTGACCCTCGCTCATATCTCCTGCTTGGAAAAAAGCTACATTAAGTCTTTGGGAAACAGCCCTTCGTGCCAAATCCAACATAATCCATGATTTACCAGTTTTTTCAGGCGCAAGGAATGCCACAAGAGCGTCTCGGGTTAATTGTTCATTCATAAACTCTCCCACTGCCCCTGGGTACTCCACAATGGGTTTTGCGGTGTCACTAAATGCTTTATGCACTCTATCCAAGGTGTGTTCCTCGGATAAATCTAAATCAGCATCCATATTTTTTTCTAAAGGCGCGTACTGATTTGCTAAATCTTCAGCTTCCTCAATCTCACCATCTTGCATTAGCCCAGATATACGGTCCTGGTGGAGGGAAAGGTTCCGTTCTGAAAAGTATTTTTGCGTTCGATCAAGCAAGTACGCGACATTGAATGTATCTGATCGTTCATATTCTTCACTTAAGCCTGGTAATATGTCCTCCTCAAGCTCCTCAGCCAGATCTCTATGTATATCACCTTTGCGGAGTTTTTCAAAATAAATTGATTCAATTTCCTCCCCGGGGGCTTCTTGGTACGTTTTATAGTACTCCAAACACCATGAAGATACTTTACGGGCCACTGGGGATTTTATGAGCCTCGGATTCCAAATTTCATATACTTCTTCAAGATATTCTTCACTTACAATTAGGCCTATCAAAATATGTCGTTCTATAAAAGTCTCATCATTACCCATATAATTTAAAAATATATAATTAGCGTTAAAATTAGCTGCTAAAGCGTGGCAATACTGTTAGATACATACACACACTTGTTTTACGTTGCCACGGGTTTAAAGTATGACTGTCTGCGTGACACCACAAATCACACTGGTTAGTTACCCACGATCCCAAGCTTTTTTATGTGATATTGTAGAAACGCGGTTGATACGAGATGTAATGCGAACATCGCCGTATAGTTTAGAAAGCCCGCTTAAATCTAAGTTAGATGTAATTATTGTGGGTATCATGTCATTGTACCTCTTGTCAATGAGGAGGTATAATTTTTGCAGTAACCACGTACTTGGTTTCTCACCAGCCCCTAAGTCATCTAAAATTAAGAGCCAAGCAGTTTCTTGCTCCCTCATGATCTCGGACTCTCTGGGACCTTCATCAGTGCCGTAGGACGTTTTTAAGCGGTCAAAGAGTTGGGGAACGGATGTAAACAAAATATTCTTATCACTAAATTCCAACCACAAATGATGCCTAACATCCATTGCTATGTTAGCTGCCGAGACTGTTTTGCCCACACCAGCTTCACCATGGATGAATGCCCCTTCCCCATCCCATAGGTCCGGAGCGGGGGCTTTAGTGGGTGCAGGGATAGTTTTGAGGACTTTTTCTAAACGTTGGGGGAATAATTTACTCCACTCAATTTGCCCGTTCCTATCCCATCGCTCTGTTGGGCGTCCTTTAGTGAGCTTTTCTCCATGTTCAACGCTGGGAGGTTTATTGTATGGAATGTGGTATTTGTTATCGTGCCTGTCTTTATTGCGAAAATTGTTCATAGTAAAGTATTTTGTGATTTAAATTAAAATTAAAAAGTTGTCTCGTCTTCCTTGAAATCGTAATCCTCTTCATAGTAACTTCCTGGAACCCTTTTGACTTGGGGGGAGTCTTGGTCATCAAAAGATTTTAATTCCTCAGGATCATCTAACCAGCGTTTTTGATTTAGCCATGTACTGGCATGAGGTATATATTTTTTAGTTTGCCATTGGTCTGATTTCTGTTGTTCTCGTATAGCTTTTGATATTTGTTTTGTGTGGGGTCTTTTCTTGGGTTTCTTATCGCAGATTTTATTCCAAGCTTTAAGAGCCTTTCCTTTACTACCTCTATTGGGATATAACTTCCAAAAAGTATCAAAATGTTTAGGTACAATGGGGGATCCCAATAAAGATTTTTGTGGTTTTTCATTGTCATTCGACGAAGAATCATCTGTGTTTATATATGTGTTTCTATCTGTATCTATAGTAGAATCGTTAGATCCGTTGGTTCCAATTGTGGATTCTCGCATCTCGAGATTAGTGTTCTCTAATATGCTTTTTAGATCTGTGAGGGCGTACCATGTTGTCTGATTATGTGAATTTTTATTAAAGTTTCCTTTGACTAAAACATCCTGTTCAACCAAGGAATTTATACGTGTTCTTACTTGATTCTTACTCCAAAAAGGAAACAATTTAGCTAATGCTTCATAGCTATTATAGGTCCATGTTTTTCCTTCATGTTTATGTTTATTATTTGCTTTATTTTTAAGTATCCAGAATAAAAAATTCTGCATTAAAATTGCTTCACCAACACCGTATTCTTCTGCATGCTTGATATCAAACGTGTAATTCATAATAAATTAGTTTTTATTTTTTGTTATATAGTCGAGGGCTTCTTGCCCACTTAATCTTTTTTTATTGGGATGTTTATCAAAGGTACCATGATTAAACTGAACGTATGCCATATTATTTTCTCCATGCCCACAGCAAGCATTCATCACATTTTTAAGCTTTCCAATACATCCATCAAACCCTTCCTTGTGTCTGTACTTTTTGCAATGTGTACAAAATTCTTTTCCGTATCCATCAAGGTAATTTGTCATATTATGTATAGTTTTTGTCTTGTAGCATATCAGTAATGTTCATAGCCTACTGGACCACGTTGCCACAATCATTATACTTTATTTCCCACTCCAATTTTCCGTTAGATCTAAATTTCTTATTCACCCCAACTCTAATCCAAAGTGTACCGTCAGGTGCTTGTCGGTGGTTAGGATATCGGGCTATCCACATTGGAGAAATTACTGCTCTGGTTTCAATATATTTTATTTTTCCGTTTTGCCTCTTCTCTACAATTTCTTTTTTCTTAATATCATAATTTTGTGTTTAATTCAAATTTCCAAATTACTTTTTTCATGACATTCGTTTTTTTTAATTTTAAAGTTAGAAGTGCAGACAATAAAAAAACCTGTACAGAAAGACGACCAAAGTGAGAGAATGTGGAAATTCCTAAGCAGGAAGGTTACACAATGGCCGCCTTTCTCTACAGGCTTGTATCTGCTTAATTAGGCTTTCCACGGCCGGTCAATAAATAAAAAGAACAATACAAATAATCCTTTACGACTCTATCAAAATCGTAAAGGAATCGGGTATGGGTTCAAATAATGCCTACCAGAGCAATCAGCTCCGGCAAGCCATCTACCAAGATGTGGGCATTAATTATGGGGGTAATTAATGCCCTGCTTTAATATACAAAAAATAACGCAAAGTCAATGAATTTTTTGTACTAAATTTTTAGCTTGTTTACTTGTCAACCCCCCAGGATCACCAGAAATAATCTCAACCTTAGATTGTACACCGCGAATTGATAATGCTGATTGTAATTTGTTCGCTTGTTTAACGGCTTGTGGGTCATCGTCAAATAATATGGTAACGTGTTTAAAATTAGTAGCCATGGCACGTACTTGGTTTTGTGTGTATTTAATTCCAAATGTTGCGAAGGAGGACGTGCCTAAACGCCATACATCTGTTATGCCCTCGACACAAATACCTCTTTCTCCCCACAGGGACTGTTTTCCGTACAAAATATCCTTGTGTGGAGTCAATTCCCTCTTCTCTGGACATCCCATATATTTGGCATCGTGCATACTTGTAATATCTCGGGTTTGGAAGGATACTCTTTCCCCCTCCCAGTAAATAGGGGCAAGAATTCTATGGGAGTAGTCAATACCATCAAGCCTACTTATAGGGCCTGTGGCTTTTAATTTCCATTTTCTTTCAAGTTTGTTAGGATTAAACCCTCGGGAAGCTAAATATTTTTTATGCCTCACCTCCATACCCCCTACATCACTTGGTAGTTTATGGGCTTTAAGTCTGGGGGCTTGCTTTACTTGGTTTTCAACTGCCCTAGACTTTCCTCCATATTCTTTAATCACGCTTTGAGCTTTAGACTTGCTGATTCCCACAAGTCCTGCGATGGCTTTGTCTGGGGGTTTCCAACCACAGCGCCAGCATGTAAAAACTTCTCCGTTCAGGGAAGCCCCTAAATGTAGGCCCGCGTTACCAGTACAAAATGGGCACACGGTATTCACCCATCCATCACGGCAATGCTTATGTCCACTGGTTTGATGGGGTATATTATAGTCTCTGTAAAGTTCAAGAATTTTCATAGTCCAGAGGCTCTGTTTTATATGTTCCAATGGGAAGAATTAATGGGGTATTAATACCGTTATAAAATCGAGCCACTACGGCATTGGTAATGCCATAATGACCCTTCCATATTTTTAATCTTCTGTAAAATTCATCCCTGTTATCAGTCGTTACTATCTTTGTCTTTTTCATACTTGTTATCCAAATTATATATTCTGCAGTTTATTTGTCTGAGTTCTGGGTATTTTTCATGGATGCGTTTGCGGTATTTTAGTCTGTTGTCTATTACCGTCCTGGATGGTCTTTTCATAAATAGTTGTTTTTAAGATTTATCATTTAAAATATACTGTTCATATGATTAATAGCCATTTGAATTCTCTGATGACCCCATCCTCTTTCTCTGAGAATATTCTTAGTTCTCTGTTTGGGTGTGAGTCCAGAGGGTTTATAGTCAGTCGTTTCTGAAAAAAATAAATCTGTATTGCGGAGTATCAGAGAGGCTATTTTTTGACAATCTTCAGGCCATGTTTGTATAGTCAGCAAATACTTTTCTATTTGTTTGTCAGTTAATCCCAGTTCTAATAATCTTTTACTTTGACTTACTTCAAATTGTCCAGGGGACTGCCCCCTCGAATCATGAAGTTCAAGTCTTTCTGCACGTCCAGAAAATTTTGTTTCCTTTTTACAAAAATTAATGAGGTGGTTTTTCATACACGTCCAGGCATACGTACTAAGTTTGGCATTTTGGTCCTCGTTAAAGTTATTGACAGCGCGGCAGTAGGCCAGGGAGGCTTCTCCAAATAAGTCTCCATATTCAATATCTGTTTTATCAGCAAATTTATGGGCCATATGCTGAATTAATCTTAGATTTTTCATATATAAATTAATGTAGGGTTAAGGCGCTAATTTTATCTGTCATTTCAGACCTGTATTTTTTATCACTAATCATGTGAACTATTCTTAGTGCTGTTTTTTTAGTTTTGTCAAATCTTTTTTTCTTTATGCCGTTATGCTTATGTAATTGTCCAAGGAGCTCATCCCAGGCATTGACAGCTTGGCAGGAATCATGATGTTTTTTAATGTCATCAGTATTAACTGACCTTTCCATAGCTTCTTCCTTTTCTCTCTTAGCGATTTTGTGTGCTTTTGGGTAATCCATAATATTATTTTTTTGCCATTGCAGGTAATCGTTTTCCGTTTTTCCAACCAGATATCCAACCTTGGATTGTAGTTTTTCTAACTTGCCTCCCAATAGCATCCCAAAGCTTCCCAGGATCATGCTCACCAGCCTCCCAAGCCTTGTAAACCTTACCTTTATTTGAGAGTGAGGCGTGCTTTTCTTTATTTATTTTACTTTCTTTGTCCGTTCCATTTAGGGCTACCTTACATTCTTTTTTTCCAACAGCTTTCACGAATTTATTTTTTTGCTGGAAATGCTTTTTGCCGTTTAATATTTTGAGGACTCTGTGCGTTTGAGGGAGCGTTCTCCAATTAAGTGTTTCATTTT
>Ga0208412_1000844_pt1 | contig 14620 bp, 13 predicted proteins | sample AntDeeMetag02WF4_FD_184758 | JGI IMG/M metagenome (GOLD analysis project Ga0208412, IMG submission 184758) | Saline lake microbial communities from Deep Lake, Antarctica - Antarctic Deep Lake Metagenome 02WF4 (SPAdes) (version 2) | ecosystem: Environmental > Aquatic > Non-marine Saline and... | reverse complement strand
GTTTGGCCAGACGCTCTCCCGTCCGCTGACCGTCGCGCGGATGACCGAGCTTGTCCTGCAGGAAGCGCCCGACCGCGTGCTGGAGTTGGGCACCGGCTCGGGCTATCAAGCGCTGATCCTGTCGCGGCTGGTGCCCGCGCTGTATTCCGTCGAGCGCGTATCGGCCCTGCAACGCCGTGCGGCCGAGCGCCTTGCGTGGCTGCAAGCGCCGGCACGGCTCAAAGCCACTGATGGCAACCAGGGCTGGCCTGGCGCCGCTCCCTTTGATGTTATTTTATTGACTGCCTGCGCTCGCACGCTGCCGGCGGCGCTGCTTGAGCAGCTAAACGACGGCGGCGTGCTGATTGCGCCGCTGGAAACGCCCGATGGCAAGCAGTGGTTGACCCGGGTGCGCCGCGTGGGGCGCGCCTTTGAACAGCGCCGTCTTGAAGCCGTGCGCTTTGTTCCCCTGCTGGAAGGAGTTGTGGAGTGAACCGTTCCAGGTTACGCGTCTTTTTAACCGGTGCCGGCATGGGGGCAGCCGACGCGGTGCCCGGCGTATCCGGCGGCACCATCGCATTTATCAGCGGGTTTTATGCCGAGCTGATTCATACCATTCGCCAGTTTGGTCCCGGCGCGTTTGGCGCCTGGCGTCGCGGCGGCCTGCAAGGGCTTGTACGCCACCTCAATCTGGCCTTTATTATCCCGCTGCTGGCCGGCGTAGCGCTCGCTGTGTTCAGCGTTGCCCACCTTGCCGTATGGCTGATGGAGGCTTATCCGCTGCTGCTGGACGGTTTCTTTTTTGGCTTGGTGGCGGCATCAACGCTGGTGGTTAACGACGCGCGCGAACGCTTTAAATGGCGCCATCTGATTGCGCTGGGTCTGGGGCTGTGGCTGGCGCGTGCGCTGCCGTCGCTGATGCCGCTGTTGCTCACCGTGGGCAACGATTCACTGATGCTGATGCTGGCCGGCAGCATCGCCATTAGCGCCATGCTGTTGCCGGGCGTGTCGGGCAGCTTTTTGCTGCTGTCCATGGGGCTTTACGGCACGATCATGCAGGCCATTCGCGGGCTGGATGTCGGTATTATTGCGCTGTTTGGCGGCGGCTGCGTGATCGGCCTGATGCTTTTTTCGCGGCTGTTGTCATGGCTGTTGCATCGCCATCACGCGGCCACCATGCAGCTGCTGCTGGGGTTTATCCTTGGCTCGCTGCCGCTTCTCTGGCCGTGGCGCGAGCTGATACGCTACCAGCTGGGCCCTGACGGGCAGCTGATTCCGCTGGCGCACCGTTATCTGCTGCCCGGCGACTACGCCACGCTCACCGGCGCCTCCGCCCAAACCGCCGGCGTGATGGCGTTGATGCTCGTTGGCGCACTGCTGGTGGTGGCATTGAATCAGCAGGCCAAACGCCGCACTCTCCGCTCCCGTAAAGCGGAGTCAAACGCTACCCGAACAAGCGCTGATAAACAGGAGTAAGAGTCGCATGCGCAAGATTTTCGTGATGTCTGTGCTGGCCCTGGCCGTTACCGGCTGCGTCAACCAGCAGCATTCCCGCCCCCAGGTGCGTGATGTGAGCGATGCTCAGCAGGCGGTGAAAAACACGCCGCAATACACCGTTAAAACCGGCGATACGCTCTACGGGATTGCCTGGGAGCACAACCTTGACTACCGCCGCCTGGCGGCGCTTAACAACATCGCGCCGCCCTATAGCATTTTTCCGGGGCAAGCGATTCGTTTGCGTAAGGGCGCGCAGGCCGATGGTAGCCGTCAGGTAGCGCAGACGCCGCCTGATACCTCCCGTGGCGGCGCGGTCGCCACCGGTCTGGGCCAGGCTGGGCAAGTCAGCAGCGCCGCGGGACAAAGCGGTGCCGGCGTTCAGCCGGTCGACAGCCAGCAGGTTGACTGGCTGCTGCCCGATGAGCCGGTCGCCACGCAGGGCACCTCTCCGGCAGCTGCCGGCAATGACGTCGATAAAGACGTGGTGAAGAAAGCATCAAACGCCGGGGCCAGCAAGCCCGATGCCGGTACGGCGGATGCTGAGAAGACTCAGGTGGTCAAGGCGACAGAACCCGCGAGCGCCGCAGAGAAAACGCCGGAGAAAACCAAAAGCGTAGCGAAGAAGACGCCAGACGCCGCCAGCACGCGCGAAAAACGCGCTGATCGCAGCTATACGCCGGCCAAGAATATTGCCTGGCAATGGCCGGTAGAAGGCAAGCTTGACGGACGTTTTGACGAGGATGGCAGCATCACCGCAGGCATTGATATCGCCGGGGAAAAGGGGCAATCTGTCAAAGCCGCCGGCCCCGGTATCGTGGTCTATGCAGGCAGCGGTGTACGCGGCTATGGCAATCTGGTATTGCTCAAGCACAACGACCAGTTTTTATCGGCTTATGCACATAACGATAGCCTGAGCGTCAGCGAAAACGACGTGGTCAAAGCAGGCGAAGTGATTGCTACGATGGGCAATAGCGATGCAGACAGCGTCAAGCTGCATTTTGAGGTACGCAAGGACGGCGAGCCCCAGGATCCCCTGACGTATCTGCCTTCACGCTAGGGTCAGATAGCACCTGAACCTGCCCCGACGCCGCCAATCACCGCTAGTAACACGCGCCAGTTAACGGCGCCCTATTACAATAACAAAGGCGGGTATCAAGCCCGCCGGCATCACCGCTGGCAGCTCAGCGACTGATGACATTAGGGAGTGGTAGCGATGAGTATATTGGAGCAAGGTATTCAGGAAGTGGATCTGAACGCGGTGGAAGAGGCGCTCGGCGAGCTGGATGACAAACGAGTCGCTGCCGAAGAAGAAGCCTTTGAAAAAGCCCTTGGGCGTGAAGGTCGGGCGCAGAAGCCGAGTTCGGATGCCACCCAGATTTATCTGAATGAAATCGGCTTTTCGCCACTGTTGACGCCGGAGGAAGAGGTCTATTACGGCCGCATGGCGCGTAAGGGCGAGCCGCTTGGCCGCTCGCGGATGATCGAATCCAACCTGCGGCTGGTAGTCAAGATCGCCCGGCGCTACCTGAACCGCGGGCTGACGCTGCTGGACCTGATCGAAGAGGGCAATCTGGGGCTGATTCGCGCGGTCGAGAAGTTCGACCCCGAACGGGGCTTTCGCTTTTCCACTTACGCCACCTGGTGGATTCGCCAGACCATCGAGCGGGCGCTGATGAACCAGACCCGCACGATTCGCCTGCCGATTCACGTGGTCAAAGAGCTCAACATCTACCTGCGTGCGGCGCGTGAGCTGACCCAGCGGCTTGACCACGAACCCACGGCCGAAGAAATCGCCGAGCATCTGGACAAACCGGTGGCCACGATCAAGAAAATGCTGGGGCTGAACGAGCGCGTGTCGTCGGTGGATTATCCCGTCGGCGGCGATAGCGACAAGCCGCTGATCGATACCCTGGCCGACGATGACGATGCCGGCCCCGAAGCGTCGCTGGTGGATGGCGATGTCAAAGAGCATGTGGACCACTGGCTTGGCTCTCTGGGTGACAAGCAGCGCGAAGTGGTGGTGCGCCGCTTCGGCCTGCGTGGCCACGAAGCCGCCACCCTTGAGGAAGTTGGCGTTGAAATAGGCCTGACCCGGGAGCGTGTGCGTCAGATTCAGGTAGAAGCCCTGAAAAAACTGCGCCGCCTGCTGGAAAAACAGGGCCTGTCGCTGGATGCCATTTTTGAAAGCTGATCGTGCAGCAAATGGCCAGCGCCCGTCCTGAGCGACGGGCGCTGGCCGCCTGTAATACACACCTCCCTGTTAAAAAGATGAAGCGAGATACGCATGCGCCCGCTGGTGGCCCATATTGACCTTGACGCGCTGCGTCATAATTATCAGCTGGCGCAGCGCTGCGCGCCGCAAAGCCGCGCGGTTGCCGTGATCAAGGCCGACGCCTATGGCCACGGGGCGCTGGCCTGCGCCCGTGCGCTGGCGGATGATGCGCCGGCGTTTGCCGTGGCCAGCCTGGAAGAAGCGCTGGTGCTGCGTCGCGGCGGCATTAATATTCCCATTGTGCTGCTGGAAGGCATTTTCAGCGCGGACGAGCTGGCGCAGGTAGACGCGCACCGGCTGTGGATGGCCGTGCACAGCCGCTGGCAGCTTGAGGCACTGCTGGCGTTTACTCCCAAAGCGCCGATCCCGATCTGGCTCAAGGTTGACTCGGGTATGCACCGGCTGGGCTTTGCCCCCGCCGAAATTGACGCCGTGTGGCACGCGCTAAGCGCGGCGCCGCAGGTGGGCGAGCTGCATTTGATGAGTCACTTTGCCACCGCCGATGCGGCTGCAAGCGAACACTACGACCGCCAGCTGGCCTGCGTGCGCGAGCTGGCCCGCCGGCTTGATGCGCCGCTGAGTCTGGCCAATTCTCCGGCAACCCTGGCCCACGCCGAGACTCATGGCGCCTTCAACCGTCCGGGCGTGATGCTTTACGGCAGCGACCCGCTGGAGCAGGCCAACGCGGCCTCCGGCGCGCTTGAGCCGGTGATGACGCTGCGTGCAGAAATCATTGCCCTGCGCGACATCGGCCCCGACGAGCCGGTGGGCTACGGCGGCCGTTTTCGCGCCGCAGCGCCTACCCGTATCGCAGTCGTGGCCGCCGGCTACGGCGACGGCTACGATCGCCACGCCGCCGACGGCACGCCGGTGCTGGTCAATGGCCAGCGCGCCGCCCTTGCCGGCAAGGTCTCGATGGATATGCTCACCGTTGACGTGAGCGGCATTGACGACGTGCGCATCGGCAGCGAAGTCGTGCTCTGGGGGCGGGCCGAAAACGGCGCGGTGCTCTCTATTGATGAGGTCGCAAGCCACTGCGATACCATCAGCTACACCCTGTTAACCGGCGTGCTGCCGCGGGTTCCCCGGCGCTATCATGGCGTTGGTATTCTTCCTCACGGTATGACGCGCTAGACTTTTTTACAGGCTCTTTTTTCCTCATGGCAAAATCGCACTATCCCCGCTCGTTTGCTCATCCGCGCTATTGGCCCACCTGGCTGGCCATCGGCGCCATGTACGTTGCCGCCTGGCTGCCGTGGCGGTTGAAAATGTGGGTGGGCAGCGGCGTTGGTCGCCTTGCGTGGCGCTTTGCCAAGCGCCGCCGGCGTATTACCACGACCAACGTTGCGCTGTGCTTTCCGGAAAAAAACGCTGAGGCCCAGCGCCGATTAGTGAAAGACACCTTCATTGCCAACGGCATCGGACTGGTGGAAACCGCCACCGCCTGGTGTCGCGATCCCGAATCGTTGCGCCACCGCGCGGTGTATGTGGGCCAGGAAAATATGGCGCGCGCTCAGGCGCAGGGCAAAGGAGTGCTGATTATCGGCGTGCATTTTTCCACCCTGGATATGGGCGGCGCGCTGCACTCGCTGTTTTTCTCTGCCGGTGCGGTGTATCGCCCCCACGATAATCCGCTGTTCGAGCGCTTCATGACCCGCGCGCGGCTGCGGTCTTTCGACCAGATCATTGACCGCCACGATCTGCGCGGCGCTGTCCGCAGAATTAAAGCCGGCCATTCGGTCTGGTACTCGCCGGATCAGGATTTTGGCCGCGCGGCGAGCGTATTTGCGCCGTTTTTTGGCCAGCAGGCGGCCACCATTAAATTAACCGCCAAGATCGCCCGGATGACCGGCGCGCCGGTGGTGCCGCTGGTCTTTCACCGCAACCCGGATAACGCCACCTATACCTTTGAGGCGCTGCCGGCGCTGGACGGTTTCCCCAGCGGTGACGACGTGGTTGATGCCACGCGCATCAATGCGTTTATCGAGCAGGCGATCCGCCGGCACCCCGAGCAGTACCTGTGGCTGCACCGGCGCTTCAAGACCCGCCCCGAGGGCGAGGCGGGCGTTTACTGAGCGCCTCGCGGCGGGGCGTCAGACCTCGACGATCTCGCACGAATGAGTGATTTCGACGCCGCCGTTACCCAGCATGATCGAGGCGCTGCAGTATTTATCGGCGGAAAGCTCGACGGCGCGCTGCACCTGCTTTTCCTTGAGCGCGCGGCCGGTGACCACAAAATGCACGTGGATTTTGGTGAAGACCGAGGGCACGCCGTCGGCGCGTTCGGCGTCCATTTCGGCGACGCAGTCGGTGACGTCGGCGCGGGCTTTCTCGAGAATGTTCAAAATATCAAAGGCGGTGCAGCCGCCCATGCCCATCAGCAGCATTTCCATGGGGCGCGGGCCGGTGTTGCGTCCGCCGTGGTCGGGCGGGCCGTCAATCACGACGCTGTGCCCGCTGCCAGATTCCGCGACAAACTGGCGTCCGTCGGTCCATTTTACCCGTGCTTTCATGTTTTTCTCCGTATCAGTCAGTCACGTTCGTTCGTGAGCGTATCAGGTTCTCTGGCGGCACAGGTAGGCATCCAGCTCGGCTAGCCGCGCGGGCGTGCCCACGTCCACCCAGCGGCCGGCTACGTGTTCGCCGCTGATGCGCCCCTGTTGCATTGCCGCTGTTAACAGCGGCGCCAGCGCAAAGGCGCCGGGCGGCTCGTCGGCCACCAGCGCGGGGTTTATCACGCTCAGGCCGGAAAATGTCAGCCGCGGCTCGCCGTCCGCCGCCACACGGCCACCGTGCAGGCTGAAATCGCCCCGGGGGTGATGATCGGGGTTATCCACCAGCAGCAAATGCGCCAGATCCCCCTCGCCAAGGGCGGTCATGTTGGGCAGCGTTTCGCACCAGACGTCACCGTTGACCAGCAGAAATGGTGCCTCGCCCAAAAACGGCAGAGCGGCCTGAATGCCGCCGCCGGTTTCCAGCGGTGTGGCTTCGCGGCTGTAATGCAGCGTTAGCCCGAAGCGCTTGCCGTCGCCCAGTGCGGCGATAACCTGTTCGGCGCGATAGCTGACGTTGATCACCACATCAATGATGCCGGCCTGTGCCAGACGCGTCAGATGGTGCTCGATCAGCGGCCTGCCGCCCACCGGCAGCAGCGGCTTGGGGCAGGTGTCGGTGAGCGGGCGCATGCGCGTGCCCAAGCCTGCGGCCAGAATCATCGCTTTCATGCGCAAGGCTCCGTCGCGGCCAAGCGCTGGGTAATCGCGGGGCGCAGGGTGTCGCTTAGCCAGCGGGCGAAAGCAGCGTGCTCGGGCAACGCCGCCAGGCTGTCTTCCAGGTGGTTAAGGAAGTGCGGCAGGCGCTCAAGATAGCCGCTTTTGCCGTCGCGCAGCGTCAGCCGGCAGAAGATGCCGAGCACCTTGAGCGAACGCTGGGCGGCCATGGCGTGGGTCTGGCGCAGAAAAGTGTCAGCGCTAACGTGGCTGGTCAGCCGGCCGTCGGCGCGGGCCTGTTGATAAAAACGCTCGGTCAGCGCGTTGAACGTATCCGGGGTAAAGCGCCAGTAGCGCCCGCGTAAAAGCGAGATCAAGTCGTAGCTGAGCGGGCCGGCCACGGCGTCCTGAAAGTCGATCATGTACAGCGTGTCGCGATGCACCATCAGGTTCATGGCGTCAAAGTCGCGATGCACGGTCACCGTCGGCTGGGCCAGCGCCTGTTCAATCAGCGCCTCGCACAGCGGGGCAAAGTCGGCGGGCGCTTCGATGTTGAGCCAGGCGCTCAGGCACCACTCGGGAAACAGCGCCAGCTCGCGGCGCAGCAGCGCGGCGTCATAGGCGGGCAGCGCCTCGGGCGTCGTGCGGTTTTGCAGCGCGGCGATCAGCTCAAGGGCGGCATGGTGCTGGGTGAGCACGGCATCGTCGCTGTCAAACAGCGCCTGTAGCGGGGTATCGCCGAGATCATCGAGCAGCAGAAAGCCGTCGTCCAGGTTGGCGGCGTGGACCACGGGCACCGGCAGGCCGGCGGCCTTAAAGCGCCGGGCAATCTCGACAAAGGGGGTGCTGTCTTCCTGCTCGGGCGGGGCGTCCATGACAATCCGGGTCGTACCATCCGGCAGCACAAGGCGAAAATAGCGGCGAAAACTGGCATCGCCGCCGGCAGGTGAGAGATTAATTTGTTCGGGCGACAGGCCGTACTGGCGCGCCGCCCAGCCCAATAGGGCATTAAACCGATAAGAGAACATGCAAGCTCCTTGCTGGTCGGGCATCATGCGGGCTGTATAATACGCCTTCTTGACGCCAAGGATAACGAACATGGGCAAGCGATTTTTGCGCACTGCGCCAATCACGCAGACGCTCGCCGGTACCGTACTGGTCGGTGCCACGCTGACGGCGCAGGCCAACAGTGAGATGCTGCCGGCCGACGCGCTGGATTGGCAGCCCTGGAGTGACGAGCAGGCCGCTAACCGCGTTTGCAAAGGGCGCTACGTGATGCCGGCGTATCGGTTGCCGGAAAACGAGGACCCCCGCGAGCTGTCGGTGGAAACCCGCGAGTCGGACTATTCGGCGGCAGGCGAGGCGCTGCTGCGCGGCGACGTCGTGCTGCGCCGCGGCAATACCCAGCTGGAAGCCGAGCGCATCTTCGTGCCGGCCAACCGCGAGCGGGTTGATGCCGAAGGTGATCTTGCCCTGCGCGACGGGCGTGCGCTGGTACGCGGCACCGAGGCGTCGCTGTCGCTGGTGAACGACACCGGCAACGTCAAAAACAGCCACTACGTGCTTTACGAAGAGCGCCTGCGCGGCCGGGCCGATCAGCTTGAGCAAACCGGCGACCAGCAATACCGCCTGCGCGACGCCAGCTTTACCAGCTGCGCGCCCGGGGCCAATACCTGGCAGCTGGTGGGGAGCGATATTCGCCTCAACCAGAAAGAAGGCTTTGGCACGGCCAAACATGCCCGTCTGGAAATCAAGGACGTACCGGTCTTTTACTGGCCGTGGCTACGTTTTCCGCTCGATGATCGCCGCCACACTGGGTTTTTGACGCCCACCATCGGTTTCTCCAGCGATCAGCTGGACTACGCGCAGCCGTTCTACTGGAACATTGCGCCCAACCACGATGCCACTATTACGCCACGCTGGATCAGCGACCGCGGGCTGCTGCTCGGGGGGGAATATCGCTATCTGCTGGACCAGAGCCGGGGCAGCATTGAAGGCGCCTGGCTCAGCGATGATCGCGGCGGCTCCGGCGGCGACGCCAACCGCTACGAAAACCTCGACCGCTGGTACATTGATGCTCAGCACGCTGGCCGCGCGGGGCCGCGCAGCGGCTATCAGCTGCGCTACGGGGCAGCGAGCGACGGGCGCTATTTTGACGATTTCGGCAGCAACTTCGGCGAAAGCGACCGCTACGGCATGGAGCGTCTGGCGCAGATTGACTATCGCGGCGACACCTGGCAACTCGACGCCCGCGCCCAGGGTTACCAGCGGCTGGACGATCCGCTGAGCGACAGCGACAAGCCGTTTTACCGCCTGCCAAGCGTCACCGCCAACGCCCGCTGGCAGCTGGGGCACGGCTTTTACAGCGAATGGCGCTCCAACGCGACCTATTTCTGGCGCGACGTGGACGAAACCCAGGTGCCCGAGCGCGAAGCCGCCACGGGTAGCCGCGTGCATCTGGCGCCCACGGTGGGCGCGCGCTTTGAGCGCCCCTGGGGCTACATAGAGCCGCGTACCGAACTCTGGAACACCGCCTACTCGCTGGACTACGGCCGCCGCGAAACCTCGCGCGATACCACGCCGACGCGCAGCGTCGCGATCAGCTCGGTAGATGCCGGGCTGACGTTCGAGCGCGAGCTGTCGCTGGGCGGCGAAGACTACCACCAGACGCTGGAACCGCGCCTGAACTACGCCTTTGTGCCGCGCACCGATCAGCGCGACCTGCCCGAGTTCGACAGCCGCGAGCGGGCGTTCTCAAAGGAGCAGCTGTGGTCGCCGCACCGCTTTTCCGGGGTGGACCGCGTGGGCGATCTGAACCGCCTGTCGTACGGCCTGCAAACGCGCTTTCTGCAGGACGACAGCGGGCGTGAAAAACTCTCTGCCGGCATTGGTCAAAGCGCGTACTTCGACGACCGCCGCGTGGGGCTGGACGGCAACGATGAAACCCTGCCGCCGCGGCCGGAGCTCAACCCCGACGTCAACCCGGAAAGCTACTATCAGGCCACTCGCGATCGTTCGCCGATCGTCACGCACCTCGACTGGCAGATCAATCAGCGCTGGAGCACCGGCGCCGAATGGCTTTACGATGACCACCGCGACCTGACCGAACGCACCAGCGTCGACCTGCGCTACCGGCACCCCGATGGCCATGTGGTCAACCTTGGCTATCGCTGGGAAATCGAAGGGTTTTCTCCGAGTGTGGTACCCGGCGACGATGATTATCGCGACTATGCCCGCGAGGAGTGGGATCTGTCCTTTGCCTGGAATGCCAGCCCCGAGATTGATTTGATCGGCCGCTACCTGCACGATCAAACCAACAATCGCCCGCTTGAGCAGCTGGCCGGCGTGCAGTGGAACAGCTGCTGCTATGGCCTGCAGGTCGTATGGCGCCAGTGGGTAGACGACAACGATACCGCGTGGGTCAGAGACGACTTCAACGACCGCGGGCTGTTTTTGCGCTTTGTCCTCCACGGGCTTGGCGGCGCCGGGCAGGATGCCGACAGCTACTTTGAACGTACCATTCCGGGCTATCGCCCGCCGGCGCTGTAAGCCGGTGCAGAACCCCTCAAGAGATCAACGTGTTATGACGACGACAACGCCCTGGCTTTTGCGCGCCACAATGCGCACTCAGTCTTTTTTGCCTAAAACGCTGGCGCTTTCCAGCGCGCTGACGCTGTGTTTGGGCGCCGGCGTTGCGCTGGTGCCGCTGACCGCCAGCGCCCAGCAGGCCAACAATAGCCAACAGACCTACAGCAGCCAGCGTCAGCAGCTGGACCGCGTGGTGGCAGTGGTCAACGACGGCGCCATCATGCAAAGCGAACTTGATGACCGCCTGGTGCGTATTGCCGGTCAGGCAAAAGCCAAGGGCAGTGCGCTGCCCCCGCGCGCCGAGTTTGAGCAGCAGGTGCTTGAACGCATGGTGCTGGAGACGATTCAGCTGCAGATGGCCAGCGACGCCAAGCTGAGCGTGGATGACACCCGGCTTAACCGCCAGCTGCGCGGGATCGCCGAGTCCAACGGACTGTCGCTTGAGGCGTTTGCCGACCAGCTGGAAGCGGGCGGCACCAGTCTGACCCAGGTGCGCGAGCAGGTGCGCCGCGAAATGCTGATCCGTAAGGTGCAGCAACGCCAGATTGGCCAGCGAGTCTCGATCAGCAACCGCGACGTCGAGCGTACGCTTGAGCAGCAGGGCGGCGCTAACGGCGGCGTGATCGAAGAAAACCGCGCTCGTCATATCCTGATTGAAGTGACGCCCGAGCGCAGCGCAGAAGAGGCCCAGGCGCTTGCCCAAAAGGCCCGCCAGCGCATTGTTCAGGGCGAAGATTTTGCCGCCGTGGCCCGCGAGCTGAGCGATGACGATGGCAGCGCGCTGAACGGCGGCGAGCTCGGCTGGCTGCGCCCCGGCCAGACGGTGCCGGCGTTTGAAGATGCCATGCAAGCGCTCTCCGTTGACCAGCTTTCTCAGCCCGTGCGCTCGCAGTTCGGCTTTCATCTCATCGACGTCGAAGAGCGCCGCGAGAAAAACGTCAGCCAAAAAGAGCAGCGCGAAGGGGCGCGTCAGGCCATCTTCCAGCGCCGCGCCAACGAAGAGATGACCACTTGGCAGCGCGAACTTCGCTCCCAGGCCTTTGTCGACATCCGGCTTTAAATGGCGACGTTAAAGGTGACGCAGCACAGCGTCGATAGCCGTCTGCCGGTGGCGATTACCACCGGCGAGCCGGCCGGCATCGGCCCGGAGCTTGTGCTGATGCTAGCGGCCAACGGTGAACTGCCGCCGGCAAGCGTCGCCGTGGGTGATCCGGCCATGCTGTCAGTGCGCGCCGCGGCGCTTGGGCTTGAGGTTACGTTGGTGCCCTGTCAGCCGGGCGATCCGCTTCCTGACGGTGACGGCGTGCTGCCGGTGTGGCCGGTGGCGCTCAGAGCGCCATGTGCGCCGGGCACGCTCAATCCGGCCAACGCCGACTACGTGATTGACACGCTGGCGGTGGCCGTCGCCGCCTGCCGGGCCGGCCACGCGGTAGCGATGACCACCGCGCCGCTGCACAAGGGCGTGATTATCGACGGCGGGCACACGGGCTTTACCGGCCACACCGAATGGCTGCGCGACGCCTGCGGCGTCGATGAAGTAGTCATGATGCTGGCCACCGACGACGCCCTGCACGCCACCCGCGCCGGGTTTGACGGCAGCAGCGACCTGCGCGTCGCGCTTGCGACCACGCATTTGCCGCTGCGCGAGGTGGCCGACGCCATTACCGCCGAGCGCATTACCCGCATTGCACGGATTCTGGACGCCGACCTGCGCGACCAGTTCGGCATTGCCGCACCGCGTATCGCGGTGTGCGGGCTGAACCCCCACGCCGGTGAAGACGGGCATCTGGGGCGCGAGGAAATCGATATCATCATCCCCACGCTGGCCGCGCTGCGCGCCGAGGGGCGGGATATACGCGGCCCCTACCCGGCGGATACACTGTTTACCCCGCGCCATCTGGTTGATGTTGATGCGGTGCTCGCCATGTATCACGATCAGGGGCTCGCCGTGCTCAAGTACGCGGGTTTCGGCAGCGCCGCCAATATCACCCTTGGCCTGCCGCTGGTGCGCACCTCGGTGGATCACGGCACCGCGCTTGATCTGGCCGGAAAAGGGCTGGCGTCGCCGGCAAGCCTGGGCGTGGCGATTGCGCTGGCGCGCAGGCTCGCTAATCAGCGCACGCGCTAGGCCTTGGTCAACTTTATTAAGCCCAGTCTGACCGGCTGTCTTTCGTTCATTACCGCTTATCGCTATCCAGGGAACCTCGCTTCATGTCATCAGTGATGCACCACCGCGCTCGCAAACGTTTCGGGCAAAACTTCCTCCGCGACACCGGCGTGATTGGGCGTATCGTCCACGAGGCGATCGACCCGCGCCCGGGCGAGCGCCTCGTGGAGATCGGCCCGGGGCAGGGGGCGTTAACTGAGCCGCTGTTGGACGCTGCAGATAGCCTTGAAGTGATCGAGCTTGACCGCGACCTGATTCCCGGGCTGCGGGTGCAGTTTTTCAACTATCCCAATTTCGTCATCCACGAAGGCGACGCGCTCAAGTACGACTTTGCCAGCCTCCGGGGCGAGGGCGTGGCGCTGCGTGTGGTTGGCAACCTGCCGTACAACATCTCCACGCCGCTGATCATCCATCTGCTGGGCGCAGGCAGTGCGGTGGCCGATATGCACTTCATGCTGCAAAAAGAGGTGGTCGAGCGCTTGGCGGCAACGCCGGGCGGCCCTGCCTGGGGGCGGCTGTCGGTCATGGCGCAATACCATTGTCAGGTTGAGCAGCTGTTTACCGTGCCGCCGGAGGCCTTTGTGCCAAGCCCGGCGGTGGATTCCGCGATTGTGCGCCTTACGCCCCACGCCGAGCTGCCCCACGTGGCAAGTGATCCAACGCTGTTGTTTGAGCTGGTCAAGCAGGCGTTTGGCCAGCGGCGCAAGACGCTACGCAACAACCTCAAGGGCCGGGTCAGCGCCGACACCCTGGAGGCGCTGGAGATTGATCCGCGCCGTCGTCCGCAAACGCTCAGCGTGGAAGAGTTTGTGCGTCTGGCCAATTGCGTGGCAAAAAACGAGACGCAAGCAACCCAGGGAGACGACAGCCTATGAGCGAGCCATCGATCCATATCACCATCAAGCCCCAATACCGCGAGCAGGAGTCCAGCGACGCTGAGACGCGCTACGTGTTCAGCTACACGGTGACCGTACATAACCAGAGCGACTGCAGCGTTCAGCTGTTGGCGCGCTACTGGAAAATTACCCAGGGCAGCGGCGACGCGCAGGAAGTACGCGGCAAGGGCGTGATCGGCCAGCAGCCCTTGATTGGCCCCGGCCAGCGCTTTCGCTATACCAGCCGCGCGGTATTAGAAACGCCCGTGGGCACCATGGAAGGCGCCTATACGCTGCTCGACACCACGACCCAGCGCTCTTTTGACGTGCCGGTGTCGCCGTTTCGGCTGGCGCAGCCTAGCGCCATTCATTAAGCCGGTTGGTATCGGCTCCTGAACACGAGTACCTACGCGTGAGACGTTAAGCATGAGTACCTATGTAATAGGCGATTTGCACGGCTGCCACGCCGAATTTGTCGCGCTGCTGGAAGCCCTTTCCTTTGACCCGCGCCGCGACCGCCTGTGGCTGGTGGGCGATCTGGTCAACCGTGGGCCAGACTCGCTCGCCTGCCTGCGCGAAGCCCGTGCGCTGGGCGACAGCGCACGCTGCGTGCTGGGCAACCACGACCTGCACTGCCTCGTTGCCGCCCGCAGCGGTACGGTCAAGCCGCACAGCGCTTTTGGCTCTATCGTTAACGCCGCCGACGGCGATGCGCTGCTGGATTGGCTACAGCAGCAGCCACTGACGGTGCGCCGCGATACTACGCTGATGACGCATGCCGGGCTGTTGCCCCAGTGGAGCCTTGACCAAGCCGAGGGGTTAGGCGCCGAGGTGGAAGAAGTACTTGCCGGCGAACAGGCGGGTGCGTTTCTGGCGCGCCTGTTCGGCGATGAACCAAGCCGCTGGCGCGACGACCTTGACGGTATGGACCGGCTACGCTTTATCGTCAACGCCATGACGCGAATGCGCTTTATTAACGCTGAAGGCCAGCTGGACTTTTCCGCCAAGCGCGGTCTGGATAGCGCGCCTGCAG
>Ga0208412_1000832_pt1 | contig 14823 bp, 10 predicted proteins | sample AntDeeMetag02WF4_FD_184758 | JGI IMG/M metagenome (GOLD analysis project Ga0208412, IMG submission 184758) | Saline lake microbial communities from Deep Lake, Antarctica - Antarctic Deep Lake Metagenome 02WF4 (SPAdes) (version 2) | ecosystem: Environmental > Aquatic > Non-marine Saline and... | reverse complement strand
CGGAATTCCGCGTGGTCGAGGGCCAGTTTCGAGAGGAAGTGATTTCCTCTAACTCCTCTAGATTCCAACGACCGGCTGCGGTTCGTACGGCTCCTCGAGGTACTCGACGTCTGAGTCCGACAGGTCGATCTCCAGCGCCTCGACGGCGTCCTCGAGGTGTTCCATGCTGGTCGTTCCGACGATGGGGGCGTCGACGTACTCGTTCTGGAACTGCCACGCGAGCGCTATCTGGGCCATCGTGACGCCTTCGTCTTCGGCGACCTCCTGGATGCGCTCGTTGATCTCTCTCCCCCCGCCGCGCTCGTACTCCGAGGTGGGGTTGTGGAAATTATCCGGGTCGCCGCGTTCGGTCTCGGCCAGTTCCTCGAAGGGACGGGTCAGGAACCCCTGGCCCAGCGGACCCCAGGGGACCACGCCGATATCATTCCGGTCGCACAGCGGCAGCATGTCGCGTTCCTCCTCGCGGTAGGCGAGGTGGTAGTGGTTCTGCATCGTCTCGTAGCTCACCAGATCCTCGCGCTCGCTGGTCCGCAGGCGCTCGGCGAGGTGGTGGGCGTACATCGACGAGGTGCCGGCGTGGCGGATCTTTCCGCGCCGGACGGCGTCGTCGAGCGCCCGCAGCGTCGTCTCCGGCGGCGTGTTCGGGTCGACCCGGTGGGTCTGGTACAGGTCGATAGTGTCCAGCCCGAGCCGGTCCAGCGAGTCGTCGAGTTCCTGTTCGATGGTCTTGCGGGACAGGCCCGAGGCGTTGGGGGTGTCCTCGCCGACGGGGAACCGGACCTTCGTCGCGACGACCTGTTCGTCGCGGTCGTACTCCGCGAGCGCGTTCCCGAGGATCTCCTCCGAACGGCCGTCGGAGTAGGCGTTGGCCGTGTCGAAGAAGTTGACTCCCAGGTCGATGGCCCGGTCGATGATCTCGCGTCCCTCCGATTCGTCGAGCATCCAGGGCTCCTCGTCCCCGAAGCTCATGCAACCCAGACAGATCTTCGAGACCTCCATCCCGGTCGAGCCGAGCGTTGTGTACTCCATACATCCTGACTAAACGGCCAGTCCAAAAAGTGTGGCCGTCCCGCCCGCGACTGTCAGGCCCCTGTCCGGTACTTTCGACGGTTCACCGTCGCCGTTCGCATAATCGACGTCCCCTCCTCACGGCTCCCGTTCGGTCGCCGTTCGGATTGCCGGAGGTCTTCGCGCTGCTCAGACCTCCCTACTCCCTGCGGTCGGGGCCGTCCTATCCGATGCTTTCTAACACCCACCCCCCGTTCACCCGCGTATGAATCAGCCAGAGTTCGTCGAGTCCGTCCGGGACGCCAACGAGACGGCGCTCTCGCGGCTCGGCTCCTCGAAGTCGCTGTACGCCCTGACTGAGGGCGAGATGGACGAAGACGTCGTCCTCTCGCGCGCGGCCGACCTGTCGTACTACGCGGCCGAGACGTTCGACGCCTGGGCCGACGACCACGACGCCTTCGCGACCGCGGCCGACGTCGAACGCGAGCACTACGACACCGTCGCCGGAAAGCTCGACGACCACGAGCCGGGCGAGGCCTCAGCCATCTACGATACCCTCGCCGACCTGGACGGGACCGCCGCCCGCCTCGGGGGGCTCGTCGGCTGGGCCGTCGTCGTCGGCGAGACCACCGGCCAGCTCACTGGCTACTTCACCGGCCAGGCTGACCCGCAGACCTCGCAGGTGTTCCGGACCATCCGCGGCGAAGTGGAAGAAATTCGGGACACGGCGCTCGACGCGCTCGCCGAGGACGGGGACTGGGACGCGGCCCGGGAGGCCGCCGACGCCGTCGTTCAGCAAGCCTACGACGAGTATTTCGAGACGCTCGAGGATCTGGGCGTCAATCCGAAACCGGTCTGCTGACCGCGACCGTCGGCCGCGTCGTCTGGACGGCCCGCCTGCTCGGGCCGGTCCAGGTGTGGACCGTCTGGCACTTCGTCTGTTCGCTGGTCGGCGCCACTGCGGTCAGGCGCGCCGTCGGTCGCGTGGCTGGCGCGTAGAACTCGGTCGACGACGGTCGCGGTCTTCTCGTACTCTCTCTACTGCTGTTTTGGTTGTTGCTGTCCGGGTGGTCCTCGCTGCGGCTGGTTCTGTAACTGCTGGATCGGCGGCGTCGGTGACTGTTCCGCCGGTTGCTGTTGGGTTCCATTCGGCGGCTGCCCCGTCGGCGGCTGCTGGCTGCGCTGTCCCTGTGGCGCTTCCGGCGGTGGCAGCTCCGATTGCACGCCGTCGGGGAGGATGTACCACAGCCGGTCGTGTGGGACGTACCCCGTCTGCTCGGGTTCGTTGTCGTAGCGTTCCTTCTCCTGGGCGAGGTTCTGGCCGTAGAGGGCGACGCCGTACTCCGTGAGTTCGAACCCCTTGCAGGTGAACACCGTCCCGTCGGTGCAGATGACTTGCATCGGTGACTATCGTGTCATTCGAACCGAGTGTGTAAAAACACTCGTCACGGTGGCTTCGGTGGCTGCCCAGGTATCGTCGGCACGCCCGAAGCGCCGATTTCGGGCTCATTCTCGCCTGGATGGTCGCGATAGGCCCTGTGACCGGGTTACTACAGGCATACTATTCGAATTTGTATCACTGGCCACCGACGATGATTCGGCATCGGTCTGATGTAGTGATCGGTTGGGGCCCGACCGCGGACATTTGATATAGCATAATGGGATTCATTAACTATTGATCGTTGCTATCTATGGTCGTGCCCCAAGAAGGACTCATCCTTCCGAATTCGGGCGCTCCGACGGCGACGAGCCCCGGCTCCCACGCACTCGGAGAACGCATTTCTCAAGTTCGTCGAGCCCTAGCTGATCCCAATGAGTAACTCCGGCAGTCCACTTTCCGTCGACCGTCCCGACGTCGATCACCCGTTCCGGGTCGACGCGCCGTTCGACCCGGCGGGCGACCAGCCCGAGGCCATCGAGCAACTGGCCAACGGCTACAGGCAGGGGATGGACAAGCAGACGCTCCTCGGCGTCACCGGCTCGGGCAAGACAAACACCGTCTCGTGGGTGATCGATGAGATCCAGCAACCCACGCTGATCATCGCCCACAACAAGACGCTGGCGGCCCAGCTCTACGAGGAGTTCCGGAACCTCTTCCCGGACAACGCCGTCGAGTACTTCGTCTCCTACTACGACTACTACCAGCCCGAGGCTTACGTCGAGCAGACGGACACCTACATCGATAAGGACGCCTCGATCAACGACGAGATCGACAGACTGCGCCACTCTGCCACTCGCTCCCTGCTCACACGCGACGACGTCATCGTCATCGCCAGCGTCTCGGCCATCTACGGCCTCGGTGACCCGCGCAACTACATCGACATGAGCCTCCGGCTCGAACAGGGCGAAGAGATCGACCGCGACGAACTCCTGAAACGGCTGGTCGATCTGAACTACGAGCGCAACGACGTCGACTTCACCCAGGGTACCTTCCGCGTGCGCGGGGACACCGTCGAGATCTACCCGATGTACGGCCGCTTCGCGATCCGGGTGGAGTTCTGGGGCGACGAGATCGACTGCATGCTCAAGGTAGACCCGATGCAGGGCGACGTCAAGAGTACCGAACCCGCCGTCCTCGTCCACCCGGCGGAACACTACTCGATCCCCGAGAACACCCTGCAACAGGCGATCAGGGAGATAGAGAAGCTGAAAGAGGAACGCGTGGCCTACTTCGAGCGCCAGGGCGACCTGGTCGCCGCCCAGCGCATCGAGGAACGCACTACCTTCGATCTGGAGATGATGAAGGAGACGGGCTACTGTTCCGGGATCGAGAACTACTCCGTCCACCTCTCGGACCGCGATTCCGGCGACGCGCCCTACACGCTGATGGACTACTTCCCCGACGACTTCCTCACCGTCGTCGACGAGTCCCACCAGACGATTCCTCAGATCAAGGGCCAGTACGCCGGGGACAAGTCCCGAAAGGACAGCCTCGTCGAGAACGGCTTCCGGCTCCCTACCGCCTACGACAACCGGCCGCTCACCTTCGAGGAGTTCCAGGAGAAGGCCAGCCAGACCCTGTTCGTCTCCGCGACGCCCGCCGACTACGAACGCGAGGAGAGCGACCAGATCGTCGAACAGATCGTTCGACCCACCCACCTCGTCGACCCGAAAGTCGAAGTCGCCGAGGCGACGGGCCAGGTCGACGACCTGATGGAACGGATCGACGCGATGCCCGAGGACGAACGGGTCCTCGTCACTACGCTCACAAAGCGCATGGCCGAGGACCTCACAGAGTTCCTCGAGGAATCCGGCGTCGACGTCGCCTATATGCACGACGAAACCGACACGCTGGAGCGTCACGAGCTCATCCGGTCGCTCCGCCTCGGTGAGATCCAGGTGCTCGTCGGTATCAACCTCCTGCGGGAGGGGCTGGACATCCCCGAAGTCTCCCTGGTGGCCATCCTAGACGCCGACCAGGAGGGATTCCTCCGCAGTGAGACCACCCTCGTCCAGACGATGGGCCGTGCCGCCCGGAACGTCAACGGGAAAGTGGTGCTGTACGCCGACAGGCGGTCCAACGCCATGGAGGCCGCCATCGACGAGACCCAGCGTCGCCGCCGGATCCAGCAGGAGTACAACGAGGAACACGGCTACGAGGCCACGACCATCGAGAAGGAGATCGGCGAGACGTCGCTTCCCGGGTCCAAGACCGACACCTCCGATGTCGCCGGATCTAGCGCCAGCGACGCCGACGAGGCCGCCCGCCAGATCGAGCGACTCGAAGAGCGCATGCAGGAGGCCGCCGGCAACCTGGAGTTCGAACTCGCAGCCGACATTCGCGACCGGATCCGGGAACTCCGCCAGGAGTACGACCTCCACGGCGGCGACGACGAGGAAGGCGTTCCTGCCCCGGCAGACGAGTTCTGAAATTCGGACTGTTTCCTGGTTCGAATCGACGGAGCATCATCAACCATCCCAACTGCGACCCGGTCGTGCTCAAGGACGTTTTCTACGATGGCGTACGCTCACTGTTCCCCTTTCCCACCAGGGAACCGTCGGTCCACGGACGGTTTGTACACACGAGATATCGAGTAGTCGACGGGCCAGTCCGTCGTCGGTCACGCTCTGACACCGAACCGAGCCCACGTCTGGGCATTTGATATAGCGAAATAGGATTTACAACCATTCATCGGCCAAATTCGCGCAAGTGGCCTAAAACTGCTTAGAATGGCTCTAAAACGTAAATTGTCTCTTTGAATAACTGTAATAATGGGTCTGGCAAGCGATGCCGTCATCAGAGATTACGCCAGCAATGATCACGCTGGGCTCGGGCCTCTGTCCTCGTTCACCTTTCTTCGAACGAAAGTCGGTTCTCGCCTCTCGACGACCACTGATGGTCGGATCGAATGCCCTGGTGTGCGTGTGTGGTTGATGCGAACAAAGGCATGCCCTTCGAACGCGTCCGCGATACTACGTTTGCGTGGTTACCGCGCGGCGAATGTCTGCCGCACAGTCGCGGTTCCACCGTCCGCGCATTGGGATAGGTAGCGTTCTTGCAGAGTGATATCGAACGTCATCAGCCAGGCGATAGCAACCATCTCGGCTTTCACACCATTCGAGAACTGGCTGGGGGTCCTGTCGGGCCCCCAGTCCAGCCGAAAACGATCCGAAGACACCACGACTTCCCAGTCGATCGAGTCACGATTGATTCCGTTAAGGGGGTTTGGCCGGTTCGAACCATGGGCCTTTCCACGCCTCTCTCACGAGCACCGATGTCGTTCGGGGTGAGTGACTCTGGGTTCACGATTGCACCGCTAACCTACACTTGCTAACAATGAACAATATTCTGTCGGCGGTTTCGAGTTCGACCAGGGCGCTCTGCTCTCTCGGCTGCCAGGTGTGATCTGTTTCGGAAGCCAGCTGTCAGGGGCACTCTTCACCCAATCTTCTCAGGAGAGGCGCTGTGACGAACCTCTATGGACGAAGAGGTGGGATAAATAGCCGTTTTCAGAGCTCTATCCCGTGTCTCCGTCCGAATACTGCTTATTGAGGTGGATCGCCACTTTGCACCTACATACCGCATTTCGCTATATAGAATCCACTTCGAGCAGTTACCCGGGAACACGAATGCACCGGTTTCTGTGCGTCTCAGCGCGGTCTGGTGCTGGAACCGCCGAATATACCGAATTTGGCCCCGAAGCGGGACGTTGTCACTGGCAGTTCTCTTCGCGAATGTGTGAACTCGCACTCCGGACGACTCTGGTTTCGGACTCGCTCCTCGATCTCGGATTCGAACAGTGAAGGTGCCGTCTGGCAGCGACGGGGGCTGGTCGAAAATCACGGCTTACGGCCGAAGAACCGGATTGTTTCGGGCCTTCGCTCTGTACCGCGAGAGCGAACTCGTTCCGGTAGGCGCTATCGAGGCGAAAGCCATTGTCTGAGCAGGCCCCGCCAGCTACGATAGCGCCGCCCCGTTCATGGCTCTCGAACCGTGGTCTTGAACGACGAACACGGCGTCGACCAATCTCGACCGATCCGGCCTGGTCGAAGACGGTTGATCATTCCTGGTTCCTGTCGTAACCTCGTCCCGACGGCGGCTCGTTACGACGACCAGATACTGGCTGTCGAGGCGGAACCCGTTCTGTGGGAGGTTCTCAGTCTGTGTCTCGGAAATGCGAACCCGCCACTGCGAGCTGTTGCTCGTGATGACGACAACTCTGGACCTCGTCGGAGTCAGATACGAGAGTAAATAACTGGGATCGTGGACGTCCCTGACCGGCGATTCGGGGGCGTAATGGCCTTTCTCGGTCGACTACTGGTCTGCTGGATCGACTTGCTCCTCCATTTGTGCCCTCTGAACGTCGACGGGGCGGTTTTCGCTTTCCGACAGGGCGATTCGAGCGCCCCGTTCGGCTGATCCTTCTCGTTATCGGGAGTTCCTCAGAAGGCGGCCGATCTGATTTCGTATAGCGATATACGATTGAGGGCTCTATCTGGATTCGATTTCGCTCTCTCCTCGAAAACTAGCTGTTGATACTCGGCAGTCCAAATATACAGAATTCGCCTTTCAGAAAATATGGGCCTCCGATGGGAATGGCCCGATGTTGTCCATGGTATGGGCTCGGCACTTCTCGGTGTTGCGGACGGCGGCTCTGGTCTCTCGGCCGCTGCTTCCCCACAGGACACTTGTACTCGATCATCCGTGAGGCTAATTTCAGGCCTCGGCGTCGGCCTCGCCCGATCGGCACGTTGTCGGTTCATAGCTGCCTTTCGGCATCGCCCAAGACATACTCCGGAATTAGAAAATCGCGGTAGGTAATAACACACAAGACTACTCTCGCAGGGAGGGGGTGGTGAACGCGTTTTCACACTATTGGTACACTGCGGCAGCCGGCGCATCGACATGTGGCTGGTGGGCTGTCGAGGCCGGATTTCGGGCGGCCTTCTCTGCGAATCGGTGGCATCCCTCCGAATATCTTTCGCTTTTTCCGAATTTCGCACTCTCTGGCCTCTGAAACCGTCGTAGCCTGACTATCTCCGTATCGGGGATTCCCGGGAGGTATATCTTATTTCGCTATATCAAATCGAGTTCCAGCGTGATCTCCAAGAGCACAGATCGGCCCCGATACGTAGCTGTCCGCTTCTGGTTGAAACAGCGGAGAAACCGGGTTGAAGTGGCCTTCAACCGTTGTTTTTGGCAAACCTAAAATACCTCCTTTCCGAACGACTGGTAATGAGCGAAACCGACGGACAATACGGGCTGAACGACGTGAGCGTGGTGATGGGGGCGTACAACGAGCGGGAAGCGATCGGGCCGGTGCTCGACGACATCGACGACGCCACCGACGGCCAGGCCGAGGTGGTTGTCGTGGATAGTTCCACGGACGGAACGGCTGCCGTCGCCCGCGAACACGGCGCGACGGTCGTGGAGCAACCACCGCAGGGCTACGGCGTCGCGGTTCGCGAGGCGCTGCTGTCGGCGACGAACCCGGTCCGGATCACGACCGATTGCGACGGGACCTACCCGCTGGACCGGATTCCTGACTTTCTGGCGCTGATCAACGACGGGTACGACGTAGTCAGCGGCGACCGACTCTATCACGGGGCGCGCACGATGCCGACGCTCAACCGGTTCGGCAACCACGCCTTCGCGGGCCTCGCGAGTCTCCTGATGGCCGAGCGCGTCCACGACGTGACCACGGGAATGCGGGCCTACCGGGGCGACCTGATCGAGGAGGTCCAGTGGACGGAGAACACCGGCCTCTCGGCGGAACTCCTCCTTCGACCGGTGATGCGGGGGTACAGGGTGCGCGAGGAACCGATCGAGTACGACGAGCGACTCGGCGAGACGAAACTGGACCCGTTCACCGGTGGCGCGGAAATCGCCAAATCCGTCGTGAAAGTCTGTCTGGAAGAGCGCGACCTGCTGTAACTGGCTGACGCGGCGGGTTGCTTCGTTCTCACCCGCTCTCGTTCTGGACCGTCGTCTCGATAGCATCGGTCGGAACCGTCCCGATACCCACTGGCGTGCACCGGGTCGGCACCTGACAGCGTTCGCGCGTCGGCGAGAGCGCACGGACCCGCCCGTCGTCGGTGGCGACGGGGAAGTTTAGCCGATACGTGAACCCGGAGGCGCCGCCGGTCGAGACGTAGGCCTCGACGGTCACTTCGTCTACGTCGCCGAGGAGGACCGCCGCGTCGCCGGTCGGCGTGACGCTCGGGCCGGTCAGCCTGGCCTCGTCGGCGGTCACGCTGGCGGTCACGTCGAGCGACTCGTCCGGGTCGTCGACGACGTAGTAGGCGGTTCCCTCGCCGGTCGAGAGGCGAAGCGAGACGTCCTCCGTGCCGGACGGGAGCGCCATCGAGTTCTTCACGTGTATCCTGTCGCCCCGGATCCGGTCGACCTGCTGGAGCCCGGCGGCGACGCGCTGGCCGTCGGTGGGTGCCCACGAGCCGGCGTAGACGTATCGGTACAATTCCCGGTCGGGATACTCCGCGGCGACGGCGAGTTCGTCGCCGTCGGCCAGTGCGTAGACGGTCCCGCCGTCGAAGGAGGGGTCGTTCCGGAGTCCCTGGAACGGGTGATTCAGCCACGGGCCGTAGGCGTCGGGGAGGTAGACGACGGCGTTCTCTGGTGCGCCGTCGGCGAACGGTTCGTACCCTGCCGCGAGTTCGGCGCTCGCGTCGGCGTTGCGTTCGAGCGGGTCGGCTGCCACGTCGACCGCGACGGCGCCGACGGCGACGCCGCTCGTCAGGAGGACCGCGGCCGCAATCGGCCGGGTCCGAGCGGCCGGAACCCGGTCGTCGAGCGCTGTCCGGAGGCGGTCGGCGCCGCCGAGCGCGCCGTGGGCCGCGAAGACGGCCGTGGGGACGAGCAGGTCGAAGTGGTAGTACGGGCCCAGGTAGTGGATCAGGCCGTCTCCGCGGACGGCGGGGTTACCGAGGACGTTGAAGTTCCCCCAGAAGGCGAGGTTGCCGAGCGGAATCGTGAGGAAGAGCCCGGCGAGGAGCGCACGGCGGGGCGCGGTCGGCGCATTCCGGTCGCGGACCAGCGCCCCGACGCCGACTGCGGCGAGCGCCGTCCCGAGCGGCCCGGCCACGACCCAGTCGGTGAACAGCCGTCGGAGGACCTGGCCGTTCGCGCGGCTCGCCAGTTCGAGCGTGTAGTCGACCTCGTGCCCGAGAATGGCGCGGTGGCCGAAGCCGATGCCGTCGTGTGGCGCGAACGCCTGGTAGGGGAAGACGAGTGGATCGCCGGTGACGACCCAGTTGTACGCGAGCGCGACGACGACGCCGGCGGTGCCGAGACTCGCCGTCGCCAGACGGCGGCCCAGGAGCGCGGCGTCCCCGTCACCGCCGAACGCTACTCGCCACGCACCGGACCGGAGGAGCGTCCAGCACGCGTGGGCGACGAACGGCGCGGCGAACAGCACCGCGGTGTACGGTCTGGCGAAGAAGGCGAGGCCGACGGCGGCGCCGGCCACCGTCGCCGCCCGGTGGCTGTTTCGGCGCTCGGCCCGGAGGTAGGCCAGCGCGAACGCGAGGTTCAGCGCCGTCGTCAGCGCGTAGGGGAGGTACACCCCCGACTGGACGAGGAAGAGCGGCGAAGCGAGCACCAGTATTCCTGCCAGCAGCCCCGTCCGGCCGTCGAACAGCTCGCGACCGAGGGCGGCCGTGAGTCCGACGACTGCCGCGGCGACGCCGGCCAGCGCCACCGGGAACCCGCCCAGTAGCTTTCCGAGCGCGAAGACGGCCGCCGGGACGGGCGAGTACTTCGGATAGAGCCGGTCGCCGTCGTCGACGAAGAACCAGGGGCGGAAGGCGTCCTCGACGGGCGGCCGGAGGAAAAGGTCGCCCGCCAGCAACATCTCGGCCTGCTGGAGGTACACGCCCTCGTCGTGATTGATCGAGTAGTACGGAAAGACGCGCGTGGCGACGAGGACGGCGACGACTGCGGCGACTGCGGCCAGAAGGAGCGTCGCCACGCGGTAGCGGTCGACCGCTGATGGTCGCCAGTCGAGGCTACCCGCGCGCTGGAACTCCCTCATCGCTCGGCGGGGTACCACGCGAGCGTGTGGTCGGCGACCAGGGTGACGCCGACCGGTTCGCCGACGTCGAAGTCCTCAGCGTGGTTGTGCAGGCAGCGGACGACGTTCCCGTCGGCCAGTTCCACGTGGTAGACGAAGGAGGGGCCGGTGTACTGGCGGCGGACGACGGTGCCGTCCGCCTCGGACTCGTTGGCCGGCGTCGCCCGCAGGTCGTCCGGGCGGACGAGGACGTCGACGTCGGCGCCGGTGTACTCGTCGGTGATTCCCTCCAGCAGGTCGCGGTCGTAGGAACCGATGATCGTCTCGACGGAGTCCTCGCCGACCGCCGCGGGCAGGAAACTCGCCTGGCCGAGGAAGCTGGCGACGAAGCGCGATTCGGGATGTTCGAACACCTCGGCCGGGCTCCCGACCTGCTCGACGTGGCCGTCGTGCATGACGGCGACGCGGTCGGAGATCGAGAGTGCTTCTTCCTGGTCGTGCGTGACCGAGACGGCGGTGACGCCGGCCTCTTCCAGGATCCGTCGCACCTCCTCGCGCATCGCCACCCGGAGACGGACGTCGAGGTTGGAGAACGGCTCGTCCAGCAACAATACGTCGGGTTCGGGGGCGAGCGAGCGCGCGAGCGCGACCCGCTGGCGCTGGCCGCCCGAGAGGTCGCCGGGCGTGCGGTCGCCGTACTCGCCCAGTCCCACGAGGTCGAGCAGTTCCGCCACTCGTTCCGCGGCTGCCTCGCTGGCGGGGTCCTCGAGCCCGAAGGCGATATTCTCGGCGACGGTGAGGTGTGGGAAGAGCGCGAACTCCTGGAACACCATGCCGACGTCGCGCTCCTCCGGGGGCACGGTCGTGCCGTCGCCCGCCACCGCCTCGTCGGCGACGGTGACGGTCCCCTCGCTGGGGGCTTCGAGGCCAGCGATCATCCGGAGCGTCGTCGTCTTGCCACAGCCGGAGGGGCCGAGCAGCGTGAGTAGCTCCCCGTCCCGGACGGTGAGGTCGAGGCCGGAGACGGCGGTTTCGGGGCCGTATCGCTTGCCGACCCCGTCGAGTTCGAGGACCGGGTCGCCCGGGTCCGCGTCTGCGTCCGCACCGGTGGCTGGTTCGGCCTCGAACGTCTCGGTCATCGGGTCGTCGATTCGAACGTCGTTATGCATCGTCACCTCGCTGGCGTAACAGCGGTATCATCGAGAGTCCGGAGACGAGGACCAGTACGAGCGCCGGGAGCGCCGCCTGGCCGTAGTAGCCCGCTTCCTGTACTCGCCAGATGTAGGTCACAAGGGTCGTAAAGCCTGTCGGATGCAGGATGAGGGTCGTGTCGAGTTCCTTCATCGTCGTGAGGAACACCAGCGCCGCGCCGGCGAGCAGTCCCGGCGCGATCAGCGGCAGCGTTACCCGGCGGAACGCCCGTCTCGGCGGCGCACCGAGGACGCGAGCGGCCCCGATCAGTTCGGGGTCGACGCCGAGCACCGACGACCGCGTGGACCCGACCGCCTGCGGGAGGAAGCGGACGACGTAGGCGAACACCAGGAGCGGGAGCGTCTGGTACACCGCGGGGGCGTAGTGGATGCCGAAAAAGACCAGCGCCAGGCCGAGGACGACCCCCGGCATCGCGTAGCCCAGGTACGTCGCCCGCTCGGCGGCCCGGGCGACCCAGGAGTTCGACCGGCCGGCGTAGTACGCCACCGGCAGCGCGAACAGGACCGTCGCCAGCGCCGCGAGCGCCGCCACGTAGACGGAGTTGAACGCGAACTCGGGCTGGAAGGCGAGGCCGCCGCCGGCGTAGCCCGGCCCCGAGCGGACGAGCCACATCGCGAGCACGCCGACGGGTAGCGCCAGCGTGAACGTCGCCACGAGCGCGGGGAGCGCCGTCGCGATCCAGCGGTACCGGCCCAGGGGGACGACCGCCTTTGCCGACGCGGGCGCGCCGTAGCCCGACCCGCCGTCGCCGCCGACGCGGGACTCCAGGGCGAGGATCACCGCCGTCACGGCGAGCAGTTCCAGCGAGAACAGGGTCGCGTTCGCCCGGCCGATGCCGAAGCTGTTCAGTTCGACGTAGATGACCCGCGTGAACACGTCGAAGCGCATGATGGCGGGCGTCCCGAAGTCCGAGAGCGTGTACAGCGCCACGAGCAACGCGCCGGCGGTGACGCCCGGGGCTATCTGGGGGAGGATCACCCGCCGGAAGGCGGCCCGGTAGCCGTGGTTGAGGGTGCGGGCGGCCTCGAGCTGGCTCTCGTCGAAGGAGAGAAGCGACGCGCGCGTGGTGAGGAAGACGTACGGATAGACGAACAGCGTCAACACAAGTGTCGTCCCGCCGAGGCCGTACACCGTCGGGACCGGAATCCCGAGCGGTGCGAGCAGGCCGGCTAGCGCCCCGTTCGGGCCGAATGCAGAGACGTAGGCGAACGCGCCGATGTAGCTCGGGACGACGAGCGGGAGCGCGACGACGACAGTCCAGAACCGGCGGAACGGGAGGTCCGTCTGGACCGTCAGCACCGCGAGCGGGACGCCCAGCGCGACCGACGCCGCGGTGACGAGCGCGACGAGGCCCAGGCTGTTTGTGAGGACGTCTATCGCCGTCGGCGAGGTCAGTAAGGAGAACGCTTCGGTCGGTTCGATCGTCGAGGCCCGCAGCAGGAGCCAGAGGAGTGGGGTGAGGACGGCCGCCGCGACCCCGCCCGCGAGCAGGACGAGCGCGACGCTCGGGCGGTCGTCGTCGCGAACGATTCCGCGGACGCGGTCCCGGGCCGTCCCGGCGCCGTCGCTCCCGGCGGCCATCAGAGGACGCCCACCTCCCGCATCAGTTCGAGCGTCGGCTGGAGGTCGGAGAGCTTCGAGAGGTCCAGTTCCGGCGGGTTCAGTTCGTCGATGGAGGGGAGGCCGCCGACCGGCGGGATGCCCTCGACCATCGGGTAGGCGTACGTCCGGGTGGCGAAGAACTCCTGGGCCTCCGCGGACAGCAAGTGGCGGAGGAAGGTGTTCGCCAGGTCCGTGTTCTCGCTCGCGCCGAGGACGGCCGCACCGGCGACGTTGATGAGTGCGCCCGCGTCACCGCTGGTAAAGGCCAGGTCGAGGGGCGCGTCGGGACGCGAGGCCTGCACGCGGAGCGCGTAGTAGTGGTTTGCGAAGCCGGCGGTCAGTTCGCCGTCGGCCACCGCGTTCGACACCAGGAACTCGTTGTTGTACTCCGAGACGCCCGCGTCGACCATGTCCTGGAGCCACTGTCGGGTGGCGTCCTCGCCCTCGATGAGCCGCATCGCGGTGACGAACGCCTGGAAGGCGCCATAGGTCGGCGCCCACCCCATCGCACTCGCCATGCCCTCCGTCTCCGGGAAGTCCATGACGGTGTCGGGGACGTCGTCGGCCGAGAGCTCGTTCGTGTTGTACGGCACCGCCCGCGCCCGCCCCGCGGTCCCGACCCACGCGTCGTCGGGGTGGAACTCCTCGGGGACCGGGTCGACGACTTCCGAGGGAAGCGTCGCAGTGAGACCCTCGTTGGCCACCGCGGACAGCGACCCGGCGTCGACCGACCAGAACACGTCGGCCGGCGTCGCGTCGCCCTCGCTGATGATCGTGTTCGCGGCGTCGGCGGTTCCCGACTCGCGGGGATTGACGGTGAAATCGGGGTAGATCTCCTGGAAGCGCGCGAGCAGGTCGCGGTAGAGGCCGCCCTCGCCACCGCCCAGGTAGATCGTCAGTTCGCCCGACAGATCCGGGAGGTCGGCGATGCGGGTGCCCTGCAGTTCCTCGCGGTCCTCGGCGAGCGGGCCCGACCCGCGGAACTCGCCGAAGCCGGCCTCGCCGGCGGTTGTCTCGTTGCCCGATCCGTCGCCGCTGCCGTCCGATCCGTCCTCGCCCAGCAGGCCGCTACAGCCCGCGAGCCCACCGATACCGACAGTTCCGAGCCCAGCGAGGAATCGGCGACGGCCCCGCAGACGGCCCTGCGTCGGCTCCGAGGTCCGGTCGCTGGCTCGCGGGTCACTTCGTTCCCCGCTTGCCTTCTCCGAGGGCCGTTCCTCACTTCGTTCGTCACGCCCCTCGCTAGTCATCGGCGACCACCTCCGGGGCCTCGGCACCGGCGTCGGCCGGCATCCCGGTCGGGTCGATGGCCGCGAGGCAGTCGAGCCAGTCGCGCATGTACTCGCCGCAGTGGTTGAGGAAGTCGCCGTTGTTCCACTCGCCGAACTCGCCGTCGGCGAGCGCGTCGGCCATGTCGGCGAAGGCCTCGGCGAACGAATCGGCGTCGGCGGCGGCGTCGTCGAGCACTTCCCAGACGTGTTCGTTCAGTTCGAGGCCCGCCACCTCATTGGCCAGGTCGTCGAACGTCGAC
>Ga0208412_1000831_pt1 | contig 14831 bp, 15 predicted proteins | sample AntDeeMetag02WF4_FD_184758 | JGI IMG/M metagenome (GOLD analysis project Ga0208412, IMG submission 184758) | Saline lake microbial communities from Deep Lake, Antarctica - Antarctic Deep Lake Metagenome 02WF4 (SPAdes) (version 2) | ecosystem: Environmental > Aquatic > Non-marine Saline and... | reverse complement strand
TTCTGCCCCATCACCAGTACCAATTGGAACTCCTGCATAAGATTGCCCTGAAAATATCCCAGTTGCGGGTAATTCTAAAGCAAACATACCATAAAAGTCAATTGCCAACACATTCCCATTACCTGTATTAATATCAAATCGTTTAACATCAGTTTTTCTTTTCTTATTTGCAACATCCGCTGTCCATGAAGCATTACTTGTTGAACCTAATCTCGTATAAGAGAGTGTATAACTTCTTAAACCAAAAGAACCTGTTGGTGCTGACGAACCCCCTATTAAATAATTAACTAATTCATTACCATTAGGCATTCCTGTATAAACTAATTCTGGAATTGATGTGTCAAATGTAACAAATACCGTTGCGTAAATTGTAATAATATCAGTATCTGTTTTTGTAATACTGATAGGGTTTCCTTCTGAATCTTTTAATACAGCATGAGTTACTAAATAACTAGAAGTTGAACCATAAGCAATTCCAACTTCTGTAATAGTGTCATCAACATATTCTTCGGGAGCAAGTACAATTTTTTGCTTCCAACTTGAATTTGGTATTGCTTTTACTTGTTCTTCATTAACGCCTACTTTTGTTCCTAAATGATTAAACAAACTTGTCCTATCCGCTGTTGGTGTGCCTGTGCCTGTACCAAAATGAATATAATCAAAATAACTACTACCCGCACATAATCTGTTATACATTGAATCCAAAACTATATTATAGCCCGTTGCTTCTTGTTTTAAATTTCCATCAACATCTCTGACTTCAACATCAAACCTGTTGTGTATATTTACTTTTTGGGTTACTTCCATAAAATCACCTTCCTATTATAATGGATTATCTCCGATTTTAGTAACAACAATATCTATATCTGTAATACTAGAAACTATATTTTCCTCTAAGAATGAATCTGTATAAATTACTATTGTAACAGTTAAATTAATATCAGTTATTCCAGCAACTATATTTTCACTTTGATGAGGATTAAGTTTAGGTATTAAATCTAAAGGTAAAAAACTTTCTGTAAAACTTTCAAGTAATCCACCACGCCCCATAAGACTACCTAAAGAAGCATCATAATTAATTGTTAAATTTCCTTCAACATTTCTAAATCTATTAAATGGTGCAACTTCAATTAATAAATGGTCATTATCAGGATAACTTGGGTGGTAACTAATTGTTGCTAATTCATAATTTACATCTAACATCGGTCCATCAATATGTTGAAATTCTTGACCACTAAGAGTAAATGAATCAATTATTGCCAAACTTGTAATTTTTCTATCAAACTTAATAGTTATTTTTTCGCCGTCACCTTTACTCATTCCACACCTCCATGACTATTGGTAGTGGGATTGCAACTGGTACTAAATTAATTGGTGTGAATGTTTCATTAAAAGTATCAAAAGAATATCCTGCTTCATTTAATGTATTTGATAAAGTTACTGTGACATCTTCTGAATTATTCATTCCTATTTCAGATTCTATGTCAATTTCCACTGTTATATGAGTACTGTCAGTCATTATTATACTACCTACTGGTAATTCTTGACTACCCGCAATATCATAAATAGATATTGTAGGTGTGCTGAATAGTTCATGTTTAACTTCTATATTTATTATTCTTCCCCAATCATCGAATTCATCTGCAACATTTTCTAAATCAATAAAAGAATTATAAGAAGAAGCATATAATATATCAATAATAATATCAGATATGCCAGTTGTGATGTTTTCATTTTCGTAGGAAGCATAATAAGTGACCTGTAAAACTTCAAGGTTTATATCAGTTATTGCTGAATTAATGTAGTGTGGATTAATTGCCATACCTGCCCATTTACGTTCAGTAACCAACCAGTAAATATCGCCTATTGTATTTTCAATTACTACAATAAATCTATAATCAAGCCCTAAAGCTAAAGAAACATTTTTAGCTGTTCCAGTAAAATCTGTTATTGCTCTTTCAGTTTCCCATATTACTGTGCCATCTAATTGTTGAGAATAACTTCTATACCAAACTGTTCCATCTGTTTTAACATATGCAAGAACCATTCCTTGGTCTACTTCTAAATCAAAGTTTTTCCAACCTCTGATAGCTGATACAGTATCAACACCTGTTGCTAACTCTGCTAAAGTTGAAGCATCATTCCACAACTGCGACATTAGCTTCCCAGTATCCGTTACCCAAAATATAAAAGGCACTTCATCTGTGACTAATCTCCATATACTTTCATACAATATCCATTCTCCATCAAACGCTATTTCAACACCTGTTCCATTTCCTAATTCAAATTGGTCTACCCAACCTAATTCATCAACATCAGGAAATTCTCTGATAGATGTTTTAACTATTCCATTATCTACATGAATTTGATATAGACTATCAGGTCTACCTTGCGGTGGATTGTTATATCTTCTAGGTGCGATTGCTATATCACCTAATCCAACTTTCGTTCTGATATCTACAACAGCAGTTTCTAATCTATCAAACAAAACCCATTCTTCTAAATCTGGGTCCCAGTAGGAGGCGACCCTCTCTGCCCACCCACCATTGTCTTTTAAAGTTTTAGTCCAATGTTTTTTAGGATCCCAATCTCCATTCTCATCTTTTGTGTTAATATTATATACAGTCATGAGGACACCTACAGTATTTCTTTAGAAGTATCCAAATAAACATCAATACCTGTTGGATCTTCGGGTGGTTCATCACCTAAATGAAACACTACATTGGGTTGTGCACCAGTTCTAACGTCTATATATTGTCTCATAGTAGCGAAGACCTCTTTTAAAGTTCCTGCTCCAAAAGTCGCATCTTCAATATTTATATGTGGAGATGCATCAGTATCACTAAGAATTGTGGCGTATAACATATCTAAAGTATCTCTGAGTGTGTCTGCATTATTATCTCCTTGCATAATTAATAAATTGAATAATTCGTTCCAACGTTCTGCAGGGACAATATCCCCAGGCATTTCAGATATTGTCATCCAAACATGTCTGGCTATCCATAATTTTAAGTCATCTCTAAGAGCCATCTACATCACCTCGCATTCATCATTCTATATACCCAACCAAAATCCATCATTTGAAACATAGATTCATCTTGTGCTAATAATTTAATTCTGCCTGAGTAGCCTTTACCGCTAATCTTTAATCTAATTCTAACAACTTTCAAGTTAGGAAAAGCACCATACGCTAATTTCCAACTGCCTAATATAGTTTTACCTGGTATTGGAGTCGTTGCTTCATTAAAGCCTGGTGGGAGAAGATCTGGATCTTGATATTCTTTAATCACTACTAACTGTCCATAAGCAGGATCATTAGGATCTTCTATTAATTCAGTGTGATAATTAAAGAAACTAGTTCTTTGAATACCATCTAAATGAAATTCATTATGAAATGACAGTTCAACACCCATCATATTATTAACAGTGAATACAAATTCACGATATCTTTTCTTATATAAGTTATTTTGTTTTCTAAGCCCAGTATCTAGATAAGGATAATTGTGTAGCACTCTAACTTGATCCCCCTCTAAATTTATCTGATCTTTAGGACTTAAATCATCTCTAACAATAAACTGTATCCCAAGATTTCCATCTGTTCTAGGATATAAATTATAATAATCATTATCTGAAGTAACTACTTTTCTAAAAGGTAGCATTTTATTTTTATTAGTTTCTACTAAATAAGTATTCCAAACTCTAAGCATAGTGTCATAAGCTAATACAAATTCAAAGTATCTGATGTTTCCTCCATAAGTAAACTTATATTTATAGATATTCTTAACTGCACTACCATCTAAGTAAGTGTAGTTATCCATGAGGTTTAAAGCCCATTCTTCATCAAAGTTAACATCTGGGGCATATATTTCCTCAAAGATCTCTTTAACATTACTCGAGAAGTTATATAACAAACTAGATACCTGAGTAGATATTGGAGCTAATTGTAATTGCCCCGCAAAGTTACCACTTGGTACAACCATAAAATATTGATCGTCACTTCTGAAATAAACCATATTCTTTATGACTAATATAGTTTCTGCGTCACTCATGCTTATGTTCAGATCCTCCTGTATAACTTTAGTATTAAATCCACCTGTCATATAATCAGGTTCAAGTTGATATATTCTAGTTTCAGTAAATACTAAAAGAGTATCTAATAATGGAATCGCTTTAACAATATATTCACTCATAGGTTCTATGCCATGTGGGTATGGAAAATAACTTGGGTCATTTATATCACTAAAGAATAGTGTGTTGCCCGCACCATTAACACCCCATAAAACTGACTTATGCATAAAATCTGCCATACCTGTTGCTGTTCCTAAATCATAATTCTTCACACCAATATTTTTATTACTGGTACCACTATTATCTGCTAAATAATAATTAGCTAGAACAATACTTCTAAGTGGAGCTGAAGTATCCGCACTATCATACACTTTAACAATTACAGAAAACTGTTTGTACGGAGCAGCGAAAGTATGTTCTATGGGGTCTCCTGCTGTGATTGTGTCTGAGTCTGCTACATCTTGTATTACTTGCACGCCACTAAGTGCCTCTACATCTTGAGCTTCCCATTGAACTTTGTAACTTCCTGCACCTGATGGGTATTTATAGATTAATTTAAAGGTAATATCTTCCCCAACATTAGCATTAAATTTTAATTGTCCGCCAAAACTATAGGGTAAAACACCTAATAACTGTAGTCTTCCTGTAGCACTCACGCTATTTTCAAAGACATAAGGTTCTTCCTCTAACATATTGTATCCATAATTCACTGCCTCATGAGGACTGAGGGCTCTAGGTGTAACTCTTTCAAGATGAAATTCATATAAGCCACCTGACAATGTCACTCTAATTCTGCCAACGCCATTTTCTGTCCCATCTTTATATACTACATAAGCATTATCTTCTACATTAGAGAATATTCCTTCAGGACTTGGATTTAATATTTGTGCGTCATGTACAGCTTGCATACTATATCTACTATCATAATTAACTGTAGCCCCTGCTTCATTGTCTAAGGATAAAGTAGCTTCGTGTATTACGCCTGATTGTAAATCCCTAAGTATTAGCTTAGATGTGTCAAAAGTAATACCATCATTATCAGCAGTTGGAATCCCTATTAATAAGTATTCCATTAATATTGCATCATCATTATCTATATCATCTATTAAACATTTATTATTGTGGTGTATAATGTAATCTTGATTTGCTGTAGCTAAATCTAAAGCTACTGAAGTAACAAAACCTTTTCTAGGTCTGAGAGATGAGCCAACTCCTAAAATATCATAGTTGGTTAACACTCTACAATTCCCTTCTTCTATAGGAGTATTTCTAAATAACATCCCACCGAAGAAAGATTCTTCAACATCAACAACCCTTTGTTGCCTCTGCTGTGATTTATAACTTCCAAGTACTGCCATTAACAATCGCCCCCGTATCAGAGTCCTTACCCAAAGTTCCAAAAGTAGGGTCAGGTGCAGTTTCATCATCTACTAAAGTATCAGGATCCACATAACCTTTCACATATTCTTCAGGCACTTGGCTTAAGAAATCTCTCTGCATTTCAAATAAATTTCTTTCATAAAGTAATTGGTACGCTTCTGCAGTAAGCATTCCTTCTTCATCTGCAATAAAGAAATACCATGCCGCTCCAACCACTACACATTTTCTAATCCATGCGTCTGGAAAGAGGTCATACGCTGATACTGAAGAATCTAAGTCTGAAAATGCTGGATAGGCTGATCCCAATCTTTGGTTTATATCGTCAATGGTATCATCAAGATAATCTTTTAATTCATAGTAAGATAATAGTTCTCCTGCTAGCTTCCTATTCACTCTATTTACAAGATCATTTAAATTCATAATACCTCCTAATAAAAAGACGAGGGGATATCCCCCTCGCCATTATTACTATACTTTCTGAATTAAATCCAAACTGCCCAATTGTCCACCGTCGAAGTTTTTACTAACGTTAGCCATCCTAGTCTGTCTGTTGATTTGTGCATCAACTCTAGCTATCCTTGCCGCAACTTCCATTGCGTAGGATTTAGGAATCTTATAACGTTGGTTATCGCACGGAACATAGATAGGTATACCGTTCAGACTGACTGCCATTGATTTTCCAAAATAAGGTTTGTACATTGGCGATATATTAACCTCAATTTTTTCTTGAGTTTTATAATATTGAGCCAATTCACGCTTACGTTTCTGTGCGTGCATTACCTGGTATTTCAATGGTTTGTCAGCTACATTACCGTAACCTAATCTAATATCGTCCTTAACTTCTTTTTTCTTTGGTGTCTCAGTTGGTTCTGCATTCTCTGGATTGTCACTGCAAGCGGCTTCGTGACTTCCTAAACCTTGTGGAGAATACATTTTTCCACAGTATTGACATTCAACTTTCTCTTTTGATTTTGCCATTAGTTACCTCCTACTATTAAATATTTGATTGTGTAGGAATACATAAGTAATCAACAATTGCCTCAGGTCTAACAGTACCAAACCCTACAGATTTGATTCTGAAACCGATTGATTGTCTTTGATCCACTGGATCTAATACACCTGCAGAACCTACACCTTTAACATACGTCTTTGCTTGTCCTTCGCCTGTTAAACCAGTTCTGATTAATGCTCCATCACCTAAAATCATTGTGTGGTGAATCTCTAATTCAGACCAACCGGCTGGTAATGTCCATACATTCTGTTCTGGAATATAAGAAGCTTCTTCACCAGTACGCTCATCTAACATATAACCTGACACTTGTTCATACTCATCATCATCTTCATCAAATGTTCTATAAACATAATCATCAGCATCTCTAGTATCTATCCAAGCTGTACCGTCATCTGCGGCTTCATAAAGTTTATACGCAATGATAGACTTCTTAGAAGTCGCACTGATATATTCTCCAGTCATAATTGACGCTAAAGTCTCATAGAATTCTAATCCGAACATTGGCACTAATGATCCGCCCTTGTATAATCCCATTGTGTCTTGATTAATAGTCATATACTTAACAACTGTCGCATCATCAATCATATCGAATGTAAATTCAGGAGATGTGATTACATGGTAATTACCATTTGATCTAGGTTTAATTAAAGATCGTTTTAAAGCAAGAACAGTTAATCTTAAATCTAACATAGATGGTGCTCCTGTTGCTATTCTCATAGCTTCTATATCTGCCGCTCCACCCGCAAAACGTTTCTGAGCATTTAATCTCAAAGCTTCTCTTGCAAGTAAGTCTAAAGTTTCAACTGCAACGATTGAATATTGTTGTACATAATGTGCAATGATTGGGTCAACTGCTTTAAAGTCAACTGCATCAGTGAACTCCATATATCTACCATATTCATACGCTTGTAATTCAAACTTTTCTACTGAGCCCTTGTCGCTTTTAGGCGGAACACCTTCAGCTAAAGGGATCGTGTGAGCATACAATGGTGCCCATCTACGAACTGATAACTTATCAGCTTTGTTTTGAATTGGTTGTTCTTTCGCATATCTAAAATATTTATACTGATCTTCATCCAGTCTGATTGTATCTAACAATTGCTTGTCATAAAAAATCTCTGGGTTTGTTAAGTTAGTGTCTGATTGGTTCAAGTGTCCTACAATACTATTAATATCTACTAATGAATTTAAAAACATTAACATTGCCCCTTTCGTGTGTCATAATTTATCCTATTTCATCCAAAAGCTTATTTAACTCTGACATACTACTTACCTCTGTCTTAGAGTTACTCAGCTTACCACGTTTCTTTTTAGATTTACCACTATTGTTATCAGCCGCTTTGTCTCTCTTTAGTGCTTCTTCTACTGCAGAGTCAACTTGTTTCTGCACAATCTCATCAAAATACATGTTCTTGTACATGCCTTCCCAGTCTGCTTTCTGAGATAATAAGTCATACCCTTGGTCTGTGAGTTTACCCACAAAACTTGCTAATCGTTTCTGATCGACGCCGAATTCTTCTTTTATTTTTTCTAAAGACCTTTTAGCATGGGTTTGTATATCTCGTTGTCGGTATGCACTCAGTTCACGCTGTGCCTTGGAGTCGGCAATTACTTCCTCTTTTGTTTTGCCCTCACGTTTTGCAATACCTTTAACAGCTAAGTCGGATAGCTGGTCTAGTGAAGTGTCATCTTTAGGATCTATCCCCAAGCCTCTTGCGAGATTATCAATAGCTTCTTTTAATTTACTATTCTCTTTACGCATTGCGGCAAAGGCGTGATTATCCTTTGGCTGATTTTTAACAACTTTAGATGCTTCATCTTCTTCTTCTTCTTCTTCTTTTTTCTTTTTTGGCTTGTCAGTTTCGTCATCATCTAAATCTTCATCAGCTGTATCTAAATCTTCATCATCTTCATCATCTTCATCTGATAATTTAGGTTTAGGCTCTGGAGTTTTAGACTCGTCATCCTCAACGTCTACAGTGTCTGGGGTTACTTTTGTTTCTTCATCATTATCTAACCCGTCTAATAGAGTGTCAAGTTCTGAGACATTACTAACAGTTACATCTTTTTTATTTCCATCCATCTTTGCCTCTCCTTTACGCTATATTACTATGCGGCTAACATGTAGTATAGGAATTTTACATACTATATACACACACTTAAGGGGTGCGGACCCTCTACATGTAGTATATCACTATATTATATTTATTGTCAATAAAAAACCAGGGGGTTAACCCTGGTTATTAAACATGCCCTCCATTGCTTGGGCTTCTTGCATTTGTGGTGCTTGTGTTTGTGCGTCTTGCTCAACTTTTCCTTTATTCTGTAATAGGTCAGCTGTTGCAACCATTGCTTCTGCAGGATCCATACCCTTCTCGGTAAGACCTGCGTAGGCGAATACAGTCTGAGACACTTGGTCGATGTAATCTTGTGATCGTTGTATTCCCATTCTTTCTAACATATATTCTTTGTTCGGTAAGTCTTGGAACATCAACCATTCTTCAGGTGTGATTAAATCTACACCCTGCTGTCCTGATTGTGCATATTGCATTTGTTTCTCCATAAGAACATTAGCCATCTGTGCAATACGTTCTTTAGACTTAGGTAGTACAGCAGACACATTGAGTTCATAGCTGAATAACGTGTCAGAATCTATGTCGGGGAAGTCAACCTCGATAGTTTCATATTCAGTGCTATTCTCTTTCTTAGTAAAATACTTCCGTTTCTGACCGAATTCTAAAAGATTCATCAGAATTAGTTGGGTTAATCTCTTGGAGTATTTTTCATAGTTGGCTATTTTAGGTTGGTCTATAAGTGATACCTGATTAAGCATATCATTCATGCCACCTGTAGTGGAAATCGAACCTGTATCTCTGCCTGTGTATCTTCCATCCACCCCAGTAATTGTTTGTATGTCCATGGATAAACCTTGGACAATTGACAAAGCTTGTGATGATAATTCTGGAAACTCGTGGTAGTGAACTGCTTTAGTAGAATCACCGTTTACAATAAAAGTATGGTCTGCATCATTACCATGCTTCTTAAACGCTCTTACATCTAAGCCTGAATTTCCATTTACATACTTTGGTGGACGTTGGTTTTTATACGCTGCAGTCAATCCAAAAGAATTTGTCAGATTAATTGCAACTGAGTTTGAATAGATTCTAGCAGGTTCACTAGTTCCAAAGATGTCATTACTTGTTACGTTACAGTATAGTTCTACAAAAGGTAGCACTGCAGGCTTTCTCTCTTTAACATACAACACCTCTAAAAAATCTACGGAGTGTATTTCCCACAATTTTCCTTCTACATCAAACACATAAGATTCTATAATCTTATAATATTTCTTAGATTTTGGTTTTGCGTTTTCTAAATCTGTTGTTGGGTCAACTGAATCTTCTGTAGTACTACCACCTGTTGTTTTAGATTTACCATCTAAATATGTCTGAAAGATATCTTTATAATCTTTATCTCTGAGAATAACATTCTTATGCATCTTATCCCAAGTGAATGCACTTTCAGCAGAATCTAAATCATCTGCCCACGGGTCTCTAACAAATTTAAGTGGGTCTATATTTTTAACAACGGGTTCACCTTTATAAAAGTTATCCCCCTCGCCTCCAGTAGCTGTATTATCCCAGTCTACTTTTGTGACGCCTTTGTTTAATAAAGCGGCTCTTTCTCCCGCTAACATTTGTGCGTATCCTATCATACCTCTGGTCCACGCTCTCTCAATTGCTATGTTGAGATGCATAGTCAGGTCTTTATCGTCTGCGGCAGTTGGTGTAAGACTTGCAGCTCTGCCTACAGTATATATGTTTGCTAAAAGATTATTCTTAACATAGGCGACGTGATTCGTATTTGGTAAGATCTGGTAGTCAGGAAACGTAGCACCTATCACATCCCACATATATCCTTTATCAGTTCCATCAAGTATCCGAGCTTTGTCGTGAGCTCCCTTATGTTCAGTGACTGCTTCATCAAATAGCTCTTTCAAATCTTTCAGTTCTATTCCTTCGGGTAATTCAACGCTCATCTCCTCCTCCTAACTGTCCATTAACTATATTAATAGATTCTTGTACTTTCTTAAGTGCATCATCAAACATTTCTGTCTCATTATTGTCATCACCCTCTGAATGTGCCTTAATCATTGGAGATTTCTCCGCATGATTGTGATAATGGTGGATGATATTAAATGTTGGCTCTAATTTTGCAATGATATACAACAATGTTGCACATATTGCTAAGATACTAAAAAATCCGTACATTATAACCTTCCTTTCGTAAAATCAAACATAGTACTCTTAGTATCGGGTGCATTTAACGGAGATGCTAAAGGATTAGCGTAATATGATTCCCGATCTGCTTTATTTTCTGCAAGTGAGTAGCTAGGTCCGTAGTGTCCCCCAATTAATTTGCTAGGATCTGCAGGTAATTCCATACATATCCATTCAACAGGGTTAATCGCATGGTTATCTTTGTCGATTGGTTTATTGTCTGCTTTTGAACTGGTACCTAACTGCTTCTTAGGAAACTTATAATTCTCCATTTGCTTTATTAGATAGGTACAGTTGGACATAATCTTTAATCGTCCTGATTCAATGTAAGTATTAGTTCTAATAATCCTGGCGTCTAAGGAAACGTGCCCTGGTTTAAAAAATATCCCAAAGTCCTCAAAGTGTGAGTACAATGTTTTCTTCTCATAGTCACGTTTAGCCCCAGATTTTGGATCCATGATTGGTGGTGACACCCACATCCCTGTAGGAACATGGTCTGTAAATTCATCAAAGGCTTTAGCCAGATGTTCTACATTACGGTTATTAGTAACATACTCATCATAGATGTAGACAACACCTTCTTTTTCATCAACTGCTCCTAAGATATAAACGAAGTCATCATTCAATCCGTAATCTGCCGCTAATATTCTACGGAAATTCTTAGGTATATCTACTTTTGGAATAATCGAATTGGCTGTAGATGGGTACACCAGTCCTTCAGAATAGCTAAAAGATGATAGTACAAATCTTGCGGTCCACCAATTCGGTTTATTCTTGGTTATTTCTTCTATAAAGCTTGGTGGTAGATATGCGTTAACATCTGTAGAAGATACATGTGAAGACGTGTATGGATCTTTTGCGTCTGGTATCACGTTGTAATCATCTAAGATATTACCGTGTTTATTGATTTTATCACTAACTAAGAGGACATCATTTCTGATATATCCCGAGTCAGGATTCGATTCTATGATTCCTTTTCGCCAGTCATAGGCAATCTTCGGTATCGGTACACCATTACGATCTTCATATATTATTTTACCAAACTCATCTTTTTCAGGAATAGCTGAGTTAAGATTCCTAAGTCTGGTCTTTAGTTGGTGGTACGCCTCAGCTGGTGTTTCAGACGCTTCCACGATAATGAACATTCCTAAGTTATAGGATCTAAGTTTATCAGGATCACGGAGCGGTCTAAACATAATCCTAGCACCATTGACTAAATCAATGTAGGACTTTTGAGCACTGCTTCCAGCAACAAAATCTTCAGGAATGTCTTTCTCAATATCACGTTTTATTGTTTGTTCGTACTGTGAAACTACTTTTGCTCCTATCAGTACGTTTGTATTTGGTGAGATTAAGACATGCTTGTACAATTCTTGCCGACTCGTGAGTGTTTTACCAGTTCCATAGCCCCCAAAGTTTCCTTTGTATCTGTGGGAATCTGTATGAAACGCTCTTTGGTGATCCTGTGGAATGTAGGAATTAATATATGTTGAACACTTCGTGCACTTGTACCAAAACTCAGACTCATTTCCGTTAAACGCCTTGGCTCTCTTTGTGTGTGACTGACATCTAGGGCAACGGGTAAAGTCATGAGCAATCATTTCTTCTTATTTTCCTTACTCTTATCAATGATGCCACGCATAATTTCATCTTCCATATCCTTGATAGCTTCTTCTGTCAGGTCAGGTCTAAGTTCCTTGTCTGGCATAAACTGTGAGAGGACTGTAGAAGCCGCTTCATTAAAGTTGTCATACAGTGCTTCCTTCACCTTTTGTCTATCATTGGTGTTTTCGTTGTTGGCGTTGTCTGGTACTTTACTTGCGAAGTCATTCATGATAGCTAATGCTGCTGTCATTATCATTTCCATTGATTCGTCTAAAGACATTGGGTCTTTAGTTTTTAGTGTGAATCCATCTTGTTGATTTTGTTTGATTGTCATTTTCATTTTATTACCTCCTGTAGTAATTGTAGCATAATACATTAATCTTGTAAATTCAAAGTGTAGCCCCCCCAATCTATTTCGTTTCAAAACAAACATGACTCAAAACAAAGATTGTTTAAAACAAACACTGTTTACTAATAAATAACAACAACAAAACTTTTATATAATATATATCGTAGCAAGAACCCCTTTGCAGGGGGACTTTAAAACCCACCCCCCAAAATAATAGAGAGGAGGAAAACAAATGACAATTAAAACGGGCAAAATTGCACGACAAGGAGATGACAACATGAATATGAATTATGTAACAGTGATAACAGAGTTCGAGAACAGAGGAGTAAGACACGATGTCAAATTAAAGAAAGGTTACAAGGTTAATCACAAGCCTTATGACATCATGAAAGAAAGATACTTGGAGTTAATGCAAGTATTAAAAGAACTCAGTCACCTGTTAAACACAGATGACTACAGAGCTATAAAAATGCACTGGGAAGCTGTGGAACGTATCACAGGTAGTACAGCATGTGGATATTGTAAACATGTACTGTATCACAACCAGAAGCACAGAAGTAATACGAAACGTATTAGCAGAGAGTATATCTCAAAAGCAATCTACAATAAGGTAATATACTGGAATATATACAATAATAATTCTAGATATTTCTTAGTAGTGATAGACCCAGACGATCTAGTTTATGAGGCTAGTAGCTCTGTTAATATCAACAGATACTCTAATAGACAGACATCACAGTTTATTAAAGCACTAATGGGAACAGATGCATTAGTGATTATAAAAGATCCACAAGGAACTGTACTTGCAAAGTATAGCTTCCACAAAGATGAAGAAGGTTCTGAAACAAACTGGGATCTTCTAAACTATGATTACAATGAAATAGTTAAGGACCTAATCTACAATATCACTCAAGATTGTGGATCAGCAATTGTGGAGGATCCTAAGGTAGTGGAAGTTTACTCAAACCTTATGCGTAAGTATCAGAACTTAGACATGAGTGAGAGATTAGCACTCAATGATAAGTATGGCACTAGATTATATTTCAACACAGTGTCAGCAATTAGAGAAGTTAATATATCTACTTACACATTCTTAAAAGATAATAAGTTATTAGAAGAACGTGTAGATGTAGAGGAAGTAAAAGCTAAGATGTTAGAACTGAAGGATGCAATCAAAGAGATGTATCCTAAAGATAGACTACAAGCACTAAGAATGTTTAATGAGTATGAAAAATTAGAAGCTAGTACTTCTAGAGAATACTCAGAAGCTGAGTCAGTGGGATATAACGATACAATATCCGAAGACTTTGGTGAAGATCCAGAGACTGTGGTAATGAATCATGAAACAAATGATGAGATTGCAAGCTACACAGACTTTATGAATAAGTACTAAGAGGTATTAGGAATTTAAGGAGGCTACAACAAGGTAGTCTCCATATCATCAAGGAGATAAACATGAAAAATATAATCTTTGTAGGAACAATGGAAATAATGGAGAACAAAATAGAAATATTACTAGAGGCTCTAAGAGATATACAAGAATGTAGTGGACCATCTACAATAGACTCAGACATAGAGAAAGATATCTTAGAAGAATTATACGGAAAGGACAGCGAGTAATATGTTTAAAATACCAGATGAAATAATGGCAGTGCAAGAAGAAACTATAGAAGACAAAGAAACTAAAGTGTTAAGAAATATAAGACACCTTGAGGCATACTTTAAGAAGTATGAGATCAAAAAGTATGTGAACTATGAAACTATACCTGAGTGGGAGAAGTATCTAAAATTGAAATCACTACTAGAAGAACTCAGAGAAATACTATAATATAATTGGAGGTGGGTGACTGCCTCCTAATACATAGAATATAATCTATCGCAACTCTTTCGCAAGACTCAAGATTGTGCTCCCTCCTGTCGCAATATATCCACTAGACTTTATTCCCAAAGCCCGTGCGAATAAACTCTACTGCACACATAAAATCAAAACCCAAACCAAAAAAGAAATATTCTTCCTGGTTGATTTTAGTGTATTTATTTCTCTCTTTATTTTGGCTTGAATATACGCAGTATGTTCTTACCCACAGTATGTGTGGGGAATCTTACCTTACCTCTGTATACTATATAATATATAATATAA
>Ga0208412_1000830_pt1 | contig 14843 bp, 17 predicted proteins | sample AntDeeMetag02WF4_FD_184758 | JGI IMG/M metagenome (GOLD analysis project Ga0208412, IMG submission 184758) | Saline lake microbial communities from Deep Lake, Antarctica - Antarctic Deep Lake Metagenome 02WF4 (SPAdes) (version 2) | ecosystem: Environmental > Aquatic > Non-marine Saline and... | reverse complement strand
GCTCACTCGAGGATCTCGAGAATATGGAAAGTCGGGACGAACCTCGCTACGGCGAACCGGTACAGGAGACTCCCGATGATGAAAGTGAACTCATTGATCCTGACCGGATCGCATTTGCGATGACTCCCACTGAGGACCCCGCAGTCTATCGGGACACGATGCAGCCCCTCATGGATAATATCTCACAGGAAACCGGAAAGGATGTTGAATACTTCCCACTTAATTCATACGCTTCTCAGATTGAAGCTATGCGGTCTGAGCGACTCCATGTCGCTGGCTTTTCGACCGGTCCGACGCCGTTTGCTGTAAATTTAGCTGGTGCTGTACCTTTCTCTCTGCAGATCTCACAAGAAGGTGACTTCGGTTACCGTCTCTGGCTTGCAACTCAGGCAGACAATGATAGCATCAATTCCTTAGAAGACATTTCTGGTAAGCGCATTGCACATGCTGAACCATCGTCGAACTCTGGTAACTTAGCTCCGCGTGCCTTGTTCTCCAATCAGGGTGTCACACCTGGTGAGGACTATGAGGTGACATACTCTGGTGGTCACGAACAGGGTATTCTTGGGGTAGCCAACGGTGACTATGATGCTGCGCCTGTTTGTAGCACGTGTGTTACTCGTGTTGCCGAGGCTGACAACATTGACCCAACCAATCTGAAGGTTGTCTGGGCAAGTAACCCATTCCCGACGACGAGTTTCTGTTACCGGTACAACTTGACGCCGGAAATTCAAGACGGTATTAGATCTGCGTTCATAGATTATGACTACTCTGATACTAGAATTGCAGAGGTGTTCGGTGGTCGTGGGACGTGGACCGAGATCGATTACGCGACCGTGTACGATGTTATCCTACAGATTCAGGAGAACAACGGCATTAGTTACCAAATCGATAACGTTGGTGAATAAATTTAGAACACGTTAAATTTAATATATATTATGCTTGAAGTAACTGAATTAGAAAAGACGTATGATACTGGTGATAGAGCGCTTAAATCAGTCTCATTTGAAGTCAGTGGGAACGAAATCGTCGCAATTATTGGGCCAAGCGGCGCTGGTAAGAGCACCCTTATCCGGAGTATCAACCGGTTAACAGAGCCAACTGGTGGTTCAATTACTTTGGATGGGAAAGAATTAACGCATCTTGGACAGTCAGAACTCCGGAATGCCCGGCGCGATATGGGGATGATATTCCAGGAGTTTAATCTTGTCGAGCGCCTAACTGTAATGGAGAATATTCTCTCCGGACGACTCGGCTATCTGAGTACCTGGGACGCGTTCCGCCGGAACTTTCCACCAGAAGATATCAGTCGCGCACGCGAAATCCTCAGTCGCGTGAACTTAGATGGTGTCGAAAATAACCGAGCCGATGAACTCTCTGGTGGGCAACGACAACGGGTTGGGATCGCTCGTGCAGTTATCCAGCGTCCAAAGATTCTACTAGCTGACGAGCCGACTAGTGCATTGGACCCAGAAACGTCTAGAGAGGTCATGAACCTCTTGACGGATATTGCGCATGAGGATGACATTCCAGTTATTATCAATATCCATGAGGTCGACCTAGCTATTGAACATGCTGACCGAATAATCGGTCTTAGTAACGGTGAAGTCGTATTCAATGGCTCTGCTGACAAACTTGATGAAGAGGCAAGAGACGAGATCTATCGTGGAGGAGAATCACTTGAGCAAAAACAGATAGCAAGTTCCGAAGCGGAGACTAATATAAGTGATGCAGTTGTCGAACGGGGTGACTAAACTGTATGGCAGCTGAGCCTGGCTCAACAGCCAACGGGTCGTGGGAGCGACCAACAGCATTCTATAGCAAGAATGTCAAGTATGGGATTTACGCGCTGATATTGCTGTTCTTCGCCTACAGCTTCTGGAACCTTCGAATGTCGCCTGCCCGGTTTATTCAAGGGTTAGGAGCTGGCGTTGAACTCATCTCAAGTATGCTACCCCCCGCATACACGCCGACACAACGTGAACTCCTCATTCAGGGTATACTTGAGAGTATCGTCATGGCGATTGTTGCCACTGTGATTGGGATCATCATCAGCATCCCCGTCGCAATTATGGCTTCGGACAACTTGGTTCCCGGTCCGATCTACTATATTGGCCGTAGTATCGTCGCAACAACTCGGTCTCTTCACGAGCTAATTGTTGCAATTGTTATGGTCAAGGCAGTCGGATTTGGACCGCTTGCTGGCGTACTTGCCCTTGCATTCAAAACGATAGGGTTCTTCGCAAAACTCCTTGCTGAAGAGATTGAAGATATTGATCACGGACAAATGGAAGCAGTCACAGCTGTTGGTGGGAATTCAATTCAGAGATATATCTACGGTGTCCTCCCACAGGTAATGCCTCGAATCGTTGGACTCAGCATTTACCGCCTTGATATCAATCTCCGTCACAGTACTGTCGTTGGTATTGTTGGCGCAGGCGGTATCGGGATTACACTGTTGAATTCCTTCGATAAATATGATTACCAATTCAGTATGGCAATTATCTCTGTTATTGTGGTAATTGTAATGATTGGTGAAGGAATCAGTGCGGTTGCTCGAAGGAGGATTCAGTGATGTCTAGCAACCCTGAATCATGGGAACGCTTTGATCGCCGAGAGCGGCTCATCCGCTTCTTTATGTTGTTCGCTGGACTTGTGATTATTGTTGCAGCATGGCGTGCGATGGAAGTCAATTATGGCTATGCCATCACTGCTCCAGTTGAGCTAGCAGATCTGTTCAGCCGGATGTATCCCCCTGACGTGGGATATTCAACGACAATCACAGGTGCTCTACTTGAGACGCTCAACATCTCAATTCTTGGTACAGCACTGGCTATCTTGATGGCTATCCCTGTCGCTTTTTTGGGTGCTAGTAACACCACTCCAAATAAATCGACATATCTATTCGGGAAATTTATTATTTCCTTCACTAGATCTGTCAATGTCATCATTTGGGCCCTAATTTTCGTTGTGGTGTTTGGGCCAGGAGCTCTTGCAGGTGTCTTAGCAATCGCTGTTCGGTCAATTGGGTTCACAGCTAAGCTAATCGCTGAAGCGATCGAAGAAATTGACAAAGGCTCTGTTGAAGCTGTAACCGCCGTTGGGGCATCTCAACTAGACGTGCTTATATACGGTATCGTTCCTCAGATCAAGCCGGCATTCATCAGTGTTACGACACTCCGTTGGGACATAAATGTCCGTGCATCCACAATTATCGGATTCGTTGGTGCAGGTGGTATTGGTGTCCCGTTACAGACTGAAATCAATTATTTCAATTGGGAAGCTGTCCTAACAATCCTTATTGCGATTCTTGGTCTTGTTCTTGTGAGTGAAGCCGTATCGGCGTATCTTCGGAAGAAAGTGATGTAAATACACTTTCCTAATTTCGTTTTATTACCTTGTGTGTCATATATGAATATAGATTTGATTACGCATCGTGGGTTTGCTGATGTCTTTCCTGAAAATACTATCAGCGCGGTATCTGCAGCTTCAGGTCACCGATCATCTGAACTGCCCGAGCCGAATATCCCTGACCTAATTGAGATCGAGCAGATGCAACTGTGGCTATAACACAAACCTTCACGTTTTCGTTTCGGGATGTAGCAGAATCAAACATATCTGCACCCCCACCCTGCTGATTTAATAGAACTGACCTTATGAAATTCTGTTATGAGTCCAGCTATACTAGAGGTTGCAGTGTTCATGAGTATTTTTTCACCTGTAGCAGCAGGATCTGCATTATTCTCATACTCAAAAACAAAAAGAGGCGGAAGGAACTCTCTCAGAGAATGCAAGGGGTCGGTAATTCCTAGTTTTAGGAATCCGATCCTGTACCACATCTCCTCTATGTATGGTAATCAATTCAGCTGATCAACTCGTGAGTATATTCCATGTCTGTTCTCCTTCAACAGACAGCAGTTACTGAACTTTGGAGTCTCTCTGTAGACTCCAAAGTTCAGGTACCCTCAGCCCGTCTTTAGTTATAAGAGGCTATTCCACTATGCCATCAAATGTAAATTCCAAAGTTCGGGCGAAAGTCTGGCTCACTCCCGACCAAGTCGGCGCCCTACGAAACGCGTGCTACGAGCAGGGTGCCGAGTATCTCCAACAGCGCAACGACGCGATCATTACCCTGATGTACGATACTGGGCTTCGAGTCGGCGAACTCGTCGCCGTCGACGTTGGAATGCTCCGGGAGGGCAACACTGAGCTGTACCTACCTGCAGAGATCCAGAAAGACTACCCGAACGACAACAGCCCGACACCGAAGCGCCTTGGGCTCTCGTTGGATACTACTCGCCTCTTATCGTCATATCTCTCGGCCCGGTGGAAAGACAGCGAGGCGTTGTTTCCGTCGCGTTCGAGCGACCGGATCTCAACCCAGGGCGTCCGGAATCTTGTCTCAAAGGTAGCTGCATCCGCTGGCGTCGAACCGTATCTCGTCGACGGTGGGTGCGGTGATCCTAACGATGTGACGCCACACGCACTCCGGCACAGTGTCGCTTACCGGGTGATGAACGTCGAAGAGGGGGAATACGCTCTACGACGTGCGTAACCGCCTCCGCCACCGAAGTATTCAGACGACCGAACGCGTGTACGACCACATGATCAGAGTATGAGTGACAAACAGATGATGTCGACCCGGAGGACGCCCGCCCTCGCGGTCATTACCCCGGTTTCGAGACAATGAATGGCATTACGTGCCCGACGAACTCGCCCAGACGATATCGCTGGGTCCAGGAGGCGACGGGGAGGAGGGGCAAGATTGGGTGCTCACGTACACGCCCGAGAAGCGAGATCCAGACAACCGCGAGAAGGTGCTCGTTCGACTGACGCCACGTGCGCTCCATGAGCTCTACATCGAGGTGAATGATCTAGACGGTGAAACGAGACAGATGGGTCACCAAGTCGAGTGTGATCTCTGCGGTGAGATGGTCGACCTTGACCGGACGATCCCGGATGCCCGTGGCGAGGCGTGTCACAAGCACTGCTGGGCCGAGTATACGGGTGCTCCGGAGTGGTTCAGCGCCCGCGTGTGATAGTGTGTTCTACTATGGACTGTGCAACCGTGTATTATTTATCACAACTAATCTATGTATACGAACAATGTACGAACTAAGTGGCTTTCAGCGGGATCTACTGTATTGTGTTGCCGCACTGAATGAGCCTCACGGACTAGAGATTGGTCGTGAGCTGGCAGAGGATTCTTCGACTGAGGTGAATCATGGACGGCTCTACCCCAATCTCACTGATCTCGTTGAAGAGGGCCTGCTCAGGAAAAAAGAAAAAGACGGTCGGACGAATCTGTATGAACTTACACCTCTGGGGATAGAACTTATCGCAGAGCGTCAGCAGTGGGAAGCCGACAAACTCCAAGAGGCTGGGATCGATTTCGACTGACTCAGGTGTTGATCGAGTTAGACAACAAGGCGGTTACGTGACTCAATGCTCTACTTAGAGCGTGAGTTCAGCACAGCGGCTTCATTCGTTCCAGACATGTTCTCTTGAATCAACTGCTCAGTGTGGCTTCGGAGTGACTACTCGATTTCTAATGGACCACTTCCACCACCCTCCTCACCGTTGTTCTCGTCCCATTCGAGTTCGAACTCGACACTTCGTTCAGTCATGTTGCCAGCCAGGCCTTCGCGTTCAGCTTTGACTTCGAAGGTGGGTCGGGCAGGGGGATTCAGTGTTACAGACTCAGAGCCTGCTTTCAGGGTGATAGCATCTCCACTGTCGAGATTATCCGCGACTTTCCGAAGGTACGATGCAATTTCTTCTCGACTCTGGTCGCTCTCTGATTTGAACAGGACTTCTTCAGGCATACAAGAGATAGTACACAGCCTGCACGAATAAATGCGCCTGGCCAACTGACGATCTGATCGAATCAGCAAATATTTTGTGCGAGATACGCGTTCGCAGTCTCTTAGATCGGCTTGATCGGGACTCAAATACTCGATCACATGAGTCAATGCTACACTTAGTGTGAGTCTTGCAGAGTGTCTTCGACGGTCGACGAAGCACCCGATTCGGGTTGGCTGTACAGGAGAGCGCTACAGCGCTGTGTCTCGTGTCAGATCGCGGGTCTCCGAGGCGGCCGAGGCAAGCCCCTTGTCATCGTTAGGATCGATATCAAGTACTTCAAACAGTTATCCCCCGATTTCGGCGGTCTTGAGGAACGTCCGGTAGGTGTCTGCGGTGACAACAAACCCTGGCGGACAGGGAGTCCAGCCGCAGTGAACTCTCCTAACGAGGCTGCTTTGCCGCCGGCATTTAACATATCTAAATATTGCCGGGAAACAAGTATAATTATGATATAGATACATATTTTAATCAAATGAGCGTTAGCTGGAACATTTTGCTACCCGAAAAAATCCACGATGTAGGTCCAGAGTCGATAGAAGACTTTGCTAAATTCACAACTGTTTCAAAATATGATCACAGTCCGGAAAAACTCCGTTCGCATATCAACGAGTTTGATGCCGTTATTCTCAGGCATGCACAACTGACAAAAGAGGTTATCGAGAATGCTAATAATCTCAAAGTAATCGCAAAACACGGAGCAGGGCTTGATAACGTCGATATTGAAGCGGCCAGTGAGCAGAACATCGTCGTCTGTAATACCCCTGGAATTAATTCAAGAGCGGTCGCCGAACACACACTTACATTGATGATGGGGATGAGGCGTAATTTGGTTCTCGCGGATCGAAACGTTCGCGACGGAGAGTGGAGTTCGATTCAAACGGACTGGGAACGGTTCTCCCGATCGGAGGTTCAGAACGATGTGTTCGGGTTATTTGCGTTCGGTAATGTCGCACGGGAGGTTGCCAATCTGGTTACGGGGCTAGGAATGGAGTGTATCGCTTACGATCCATACGTCGACGACGAGGCATTCGGCGATACGGTGACTCGAGTCGATAACAAAAAAGAATTATTCGAGCGTTCTGACGTGGTGAGCATTCACTCACCGTTGACTGACAAAACTCGTCACAGCATCGGTTCGGCAGAACTTCGTGCGTTGGGGCCGGATGGTATTATCATTAATACAGCACGAGGAGGCATCATAGACAAAGATGCGTTACTCTCGGCGCTCGAACAAAAGGCGATCCTTGGTGCAGGATTGGACGTTCTTGAGGAGGAACCACCAAGTGAAGACCACCCACTATTCGACAATGCGAGGGTTATCCTGACGCCTCATTTAGGTGGAATGTCGGAAGAGGCCACTTATAAAATGAGTCTCAGAGCGGCTGAAAATGTTCGGACTGTTTTTGAGGACGATATTCCGGAGTCGACAGTAAATCGAGAACCATTCAACGTGAAACAGAACTGATGATATGGCTGAAATAGTGAATCGCACGATAGATGCTTGAACTGTGTCGTTTCCGTTTTTAGGTAAGCACATGATCGGTCGCGATCTATTCTTATTCGTTCACCGAGAACTCTGTGAGCTCGTCAAGCCGTGTCTCAACTATACTACGAAGAGCGGCAATTTCACCGCTACTTATCCGGATTATTTGGGCGCCACCGTTAATGAGGTCTTTCGCCTCTGCCGTACTGTTGGCTAGTCGCCCGACCGGAATTTCGTTCTCTTTGGCCGTTTCTTGTATTTGGTCAATCGTCTGTTGAACCATTGGATGACTGTAGTCCAACGGATGACCCATTGAAACTGAAAGATCAGCAGGACCGATAACGATGAATTCGAGCCCTTCCACGCCAAGGATTTCAGTTAGGTTTTCGACGGCAGTTGTGTTTTCTATCATCACTCCAACTGCTGTGTTTTGATCTTCTACGTCAACGTACTCTTGATTCAAATCACTGCCCCATCCACTCACACGAGAGGCTGCGATACCTCGTTCTCCGATGTCACCACCGTAGGAAAACCGCGACGCCTCAACCGCTTGGCGTACATCTGCTGCGGTCTCGATCCGCGGAATCAACAGATTTCGAACACCCGAATCAAGCACTTTCCTGATGAGTGACGGGTTGTTACCCGGAATTCGAACAAGCAATTCAGTTCCCGATACATCAGCAGCACGTGTGAGGTTCTCAAACATTGTACTATTTTCAGGCGTTGAGCCGATATGTTCGAAATCAACCCAAACAAAATTAAGCCCCATATCACCATACGCCTCTACAATAGACGGTTGGTGGGTGACTGTTTGTGCTCCAAGGACTACTCTGTCGTTTGTAATCTTCTCTAAGAACCCGTTGTCTTGCCGCATATAATGCTTCTTTGACCAATTTGACTTAATACTTCGTATGTTACTGTGTGTCAATCGGAGTCAAACTAGTATTCCAAGCGAGTTCTGGACTTATTATCATCTGAAAAATACGATAGCAATTATATGCTCGAGTCGACACCGAGACCAATTAATTCAGACAGTTAACACAGCTTCCCCTATGTCGGAGATGAATAATTCTGTATAGTGGAATTACTCCGATCTCGTTTAAAACCTGTTTCCAAATCCTCTGCCGCTCGTTCTGTATATTATGATAGATTATTTAGAATCAGTATTACAGACATATGGGTGTAATATTTGAATTTCACTATATGGAATTCTATTATAGGTATTCTCGTTTCATGACTTATCGGCTGCCTCAACTACAGCAATATGCGTTCAGTAAAATATCCGTAAGATTCGATACAGCATATAACCAATGAGATCGAGCGACGATCGGTACGGTTCTTTCCGATTCGAGCATCCATGTTTTAAGAAAATAAAGATGACTATGAGCCACTGCCAGGATCTCATCTCAATAATATAACTCCACTCTGCGGAAATTTTATGTTATCCTATTGAGAGAGACAATCATGGTCAAAAATCAAGCCAAAACCCGCTTACAGACCGTTGAGAGAAGCTTCGATATCATCCATCTGCTCATTGAGAATGGCCCAACACACCTCTCCGATATCGCTGACAAATTGGATATGGCCGAAAGCACGACGCATCGTCATTTGAATACCCTACACGATCTACGATACATCTCTCGAAAGGGGAAGCTGTATCTGCTCGGTCTTCGTTTTGCGCGGTTAGGGACTGCGGCACGGACGCGTAACCCAGATTATCTCGAAATAAAACCGTACGTCCACCAGCTCGCAAAAAAGACAGACGAACGTGCTCACTTCATCGCCGAGGATCACGGGTTAGGTGTGTATCTGTATCAGTCAACCGGAACGAACGCGGTGAAGGTTGGTGCCAATATCGGTCGTCAGGTGCGTCTTCACTGCTCTGCAGCAGGCAAAATCATTCTATCACACTACAGCCGAGAACGTGTGAATGAGATACTCGATATGTGGGGGTTACCCCAGAATACCGAGCATACAATAACGGACCGAAATGTCCTCTTCGAGGAGTTAGAAGCGGTTCGAGAGCGCGGGTTCGCGTTCAATCGAGAAGAAGCAGTTGAGGGGGTCCACGTCGTGTCTGTGCCAGTAAAACCCGAGGATTCACTCATAGGAACGCTCTGTATCGCAGGCCCGTCACACCGATTACAAGGTACTTGGTTTGAAGAGGAACTCCCAAATTTATTACTATCAACATCTAATGAACTTGAATTAAATATTAAATATGAAGATTCAGATGAATCAACAGAACATCTCGTTGAGTAATCAATACTGCGTATGCGCGAGATTCACCTGATACATTCGGAAATACAAAAAGCACCCTTATCACCATATTGGCATCAGCAGTAACGCAGTCTGCGAGGAGTTCAGGCAGTTTCAGGGACAACGACATGATCACATAGATTTTGACCATTCGGTTGTCGAGCATAGATTTTGACCATTCGGTTGTCGAGCCTACTGAGTACACGCGTGTGTGAATGAATGTCACTTAATGAGATGAAGATTATACCGTATATATGGAACAATAATAAGAATTAAGTGATAACAACATATGATGTATGAGTATGGTTAACAACCAGCGACGCGACCTGTTACGGGGAGCTGCGTTACTCTCCAGTGGACTACTGGCCGGATGTATGGGGAACAATCAAAATGGTGCTTCGAACCAAGGGACGAATTCCGGAGGATGGGTACACGACACACCTCAGGAAGAACCAGATAAGCTGGTAATATCTAACCTTAATCAGATTTCAGGAGATCCTGCAATCAGGGGACATTATCAAGCGTTCGAAGATAAGACCGGTATTACTCCAGAGGCATACGAGATAGCAGAAGCGGACACACTCTCAAAGGCACGAACACTATTGCAAGCTCAGGAAGCCACACCTGACGTCTATGATTTTATTGACTCATGGTCATACTCTCTCGGAACGAGAGGATACTTTGAGAAAATTGATCAACACATCACGACAGCTGATGCTTGGTCTGATATGGCTACTGAGGCCTGTACGTGGCCGTTAAATCTCCCCGAGTTCGAAGAGTTCCCCTATGAAGAAGGTCTCTACGGATCCCCGCATTACACGAAGGGTTGGGGACTATACGCAAATAAAGGTGTCCTGGAAGAAGCAGGATTATCACAGGATTTCCGACCAGAGACATTCCAGGAAACGCTTGATGCGCTTGAACAGGTACAAGACGTGACTGAAAACCCGATAGTGTTCCCATTCAGTAACGCCAGCGAAGCACGTGAAACCGTTCTCAACCTAGTTCAACGCGCTGGGGGTCATCTTTACGATGACAACAACAATCCCGACTTTACGAATGATGGATTCGTGAATGCGATAGACTTCCTCCTCACCCTCGTTGGGGAGGGATATGCCCCTCAAGGAGTCACATCACTCAGCGAGGGGAACGTTGCCCCACCGTTGTTTGAGGGGGATGCTGCATTCATGTTAGCGGGACTAACTCACTTGTTCGCATATGAAGTGGAGGATGGTGAGCCTGCGGATCTTGCGACGTTCAATTTAGCTCCGGTGCCAGAAGGTGCTGGGCAGACGCCATCAGGGGATGGGTTCCTTGTTATGCACAACGTATCAGCATTCTCAAAACATAAAGAAGCAGCAGTCGAATTCCAGAATGTCGTTACAAGCAAAGAGAGACAGAAGGAAGAACTGTTGATCGCAGGGAATCTACCGATTAGATCGGATGTCTTTGAGATGGATGAGGTTCAGAATCAAATCCCATACGCAGCTGTACTCAAGGAGTTCATTGACAAACAAGCTAAGTTCATATATCCAAACCAAGCTGAAGTCCAAGGAATCATATATTCAGAAATGACAAACGCGTTCGCGAATGGGTTGTCTGCAGAAGAGACTGCTCAAAATATACAATCACGAGCAGAAGACATCTAAAACGACATATCCTAAGATGAATATGAATTTCACGGATTGGAAGGAATACGTTCAGAACATGCGGACAAGTATGTCTAGCGTAAAATCCCTGTCATTTGACAAACTTCTCCTACTCCCCTCTGTCGTCTACATTACGGTTATTATTGGGGTACCCGCTCTCTTCCTGGCATACCTGACCGTGACACAAGACGTTTTTTCGCTTTTCTTAGATACAAGATTTGTTGGCCTCGAAAATATAATTTCTGTACTCACTTCAGGAGACTTCTGGTTATTTACAGGGAATACATTACTCTACACAGCCGGTGTGATTGGTATTGGGATCCCGATACAGCTCGGAATTGCTATTGCACTCAATACTGACCTCCCTTATAGAAGGGTGTGGCAGACACTTCTCTTGATTCCGTGGACGATTCCGTTCGTTATCTCCACAGTAATGTGGAAGCTAATGTTTATCCCGGAATTCGGCGTGATTAATCACCTACTCATCGAAGTAGGGCTGATAGAACAACAGATACAGTGGTTCTCTGGGACAGGGACAGCTTACTTCACAGCGATCATTACGACGATCTGGATAATGACTCCGTTAGGAACCACAATTCTACTAGCCGGACTTGAATCAATTCCAGATAACTTGTACGAGGCATCATATATTGATGGAGCTGGTCTCTGGAACCAATTCCGCCACGTGACGTTACCATTACTCCGTCCAGCACTTACAGCTGTCCTCGTGATCGAATCTATGCTGGCTCTACGAGGATTCGAAATCATATACACGATGACAAGAGGTGGCCCAGGAAGATCTACAACTGTAGTCGCAATCGATATCTACCGGCAGATGATCCGAAACGGCAATGCGCACTATGCAGCCGCAGAGGGTCTTATTCTCGTCGTATTGATTCTCATAGTTCTAGGTATCATCGTGAAAGGACTCTCAAGTGACACTGAACTGGAGGTAGAATAAATGAGCAATAATACACAAAATACGGATATGGGTCTGTGGGAGAGAATCAACCAAAACCAAGCCTTGATAAACCAGCTTCACCGTGCCGTAGCAATTGTTGTTCTCGGTCTGGTGCTTATCTGGCTCTTCTTCCCGATTCTCTGGGCATTGGAAACCTCATTAAAAACACGAGCAGCAACGGTAGCATCCCCGCCTATTTATTGGGGGTTCGACGTCCAGTGGCAGAATTTCATCCTAGTCTGGACTGAAACTGCACTTCCAACATATATCTTCAACGGCTTGTTTATTGCGACAGTAACGACCATCCTAAGCCTCATTCTAGGAGTTCCTCACGCCTACGCAATCTCAATGTATCAGTCTAGGCTTGGTGATGCGTCATTGCTTCTCGTAACAATAACACGAATTGTTCCGCCGATTACAATCCTTGTACCGATCTACTTTATATTCAGTTCTCTAAACCTCATCAACACTAAAGTCGCAATTATTATCGCCCAGACAGCGTTTCTTGAACCGTTCGTTGTTTGGATTGTGAAAGGGTCTTTCGACAGTAAATCCCGCTCATTAATTGACTCAGCACGGACGGATGGATGTACTAAATTCCAAGCGTTCTACAAGATTATGATTCCGGTATCGCTCCCAGGAATTCTGTCTGCGACAACCATCGCGTGGCTACTATCGTGGACAACATTCCTTTCAGTCTTCCTCTTGGCAACCGGACCACAGGCACAGACGGTGCCAGTCGGTGTCTTCGAGTTAGCACAGGATACATTCACTCCGTGGAATTTGATTTCCGCCGCAGCGATTATTGGGATAATTCCTTCGCTCGCTATCGTCACAGTGTTCCAAAAGTACATAATTCGTGGCCTGGTAGAGCAGTAAGACCGAAGAATCAACATAGAGACAAAATCAGCAAACAACAGAACATAAGTGAAATACAATGGGAAAACTAGAACTAAAGAACATAACGAAGCGATTCGGAGATATAGTGGCAGTGAATAACATTTCGTTTGAGTTGGACGACGGAGACTTGCTGGTTCTTGTCGGACCGAGTGGATGCGGCAAGTCGACCACACTTCGTATGATTGCTGGGTTGGAGACCCCCACAGAAGGACAAGTACTTATCGGAGGTGAAGATGTGACGAACGTTACTCCGAAGTATCGAGATATTGCGATGGTTTACCAGGACCTAGCACTTTACCCTCACAAAACGGTTCGAGAGAATATCGAATTCCCACTGGAGATGCGAGGCAATTATCAGGGTGATAAAGAAAAGAAAGTAAGAGAGATCGCGAATACTCTTGAAATAGGGGAGATGCTTGACCGTTATCCAAGTGAACTTTCGGGTGGGCAACAACAGCGCGTTGCACTCGGTCGTGCAATCATTCGTGATCCCTCAGTGTTCTTGATGGATGAACCGCTATCTAGCCTTGATGCGAAACTTCGAAACACGATGCGATCGGAGATCCTCCAAATCCAGCAGACTCTCAACGAAACAATGGTTTACGTTACACACGACCAAGAAATTGGGATGACGCTAGGCGACAAGATTGCGGTGATGAACGATGGAGAACTTCAACAACTCGCAGAACCAAAAGTCATCTACAACGAACCCGCAAACGAATTCGTCGCTAACTTCATCGGTAGTCCTGATATGAACATCATTGACGCCGACGTCCGAGAATCCGATGGAGCCGTTGAGTTCACAACAGAGGGCTTCACGCTGCGGAGTTCAAGCATCAGCTTCAAAGATCTTATCCAAGGGGTCGACAAAAACACCGTACGACTCGGTATCCGACCGCAGGATATCTACCTCCCCGAGAACCTCACATGGGAGTATAACGATGATCAAACCTTTACTGCGGACCTGACGCTCATCGAAGATGTCGGGTCTGTTTCGAACCTCCACGTGGAAGTCAACGGTCTTGAGCTGATGGTTCAGATCAGTGGAATGACAGACCTCAAAGCAGGCGATAGTGTCACGCTTGTCGTGGACATGGAAAAGCTGCACTTCTTCGACAAGAAAACTGAAAAACGCTTTACTGACACTCCAAGAGCATTAGCCGAAGCCGAATAGAAACTACTACACAGTATTTTATCATTTGGTTCTCATAGGCCTCCCTCGTCCGGTAATGAAGACGACACCAGAATATTAGAAAGATATTGTTATTTTCTCAACTAACTGCATAAAGTAGCCACCGTCGTGGCATCGTCACAATACATATCGAAATAATTTGGATTACCACTTATATGTCAGACTCCCGTCGATCTTGATTTTGAATCGAAGACTCTGTTATCCGAGAAACTAATGTAGAATATATGGGTTCAGATCTTGGAAACCACCTTAATGATCTCCTGAGCAGTTGAGCTAATCCGATCAAGGCGATCCTGGATCACCTCCGGACCCTCGTTTTCCCACGCCGCTAAGTAGAATGCAGAGCTGCTCGTATCCAAATTGAAAACCGACCGACAATGTAGGCAACAGCCTCGGCTTCGATCTCCCGTTTTGCTCGCTCGGGTTCACTGTCGACATCGAAATGCAACAGTGCGTGGGCATACTCGTGGATCAACGTCACCGCCAGATCAGCCTGATTTGATCGGGCCTTTGCTTCAACAACGGGCTGGAACG
>Ga0208412_1000825_pt1 | contig 14896 bp, 15 predicted proteins | sample AntDeeMetag02WF4_FD_184758 | JGI IMG/M metagenome (GOLD analysis project Ga0208412, IMG submission 184758) | Saline lake microbial communities from Deep Lake, Antarctica - Antarctic Deep Lake Metagenome 02WF4 (SPAdes) (version 2) | ecosystem: Environmental > Aquatic > Non-marine Saline and... | reverse complement strand
GTGATGGATAACAGCCTGTTGCGCGAAGGCTATAAGGCCTACGGCGCTGCCCCCATCACCATTGCTTACGGCGAGCTTTACAGCGCGCTGCAGCAGGAGCAGGCAGACGGCAACATCCAGCCTGTCTTTGCCCACGAAGAAATGGGCTTTTATGAAGTCCAGGACTACATGATCTTTGCCAAGCAATCACAGTTCGTAGCAACGCTCATGGCCAATGAAGAGTGGTACGACGCCCTCAGCGACGATCAGCAGAGCATGCTCGACGAGGTGACCGGCGAGCTTGTCCAGACGGGCTACGACATCCAGGACAAGTTCAATAGCGAGCGCCTGGAAACCATCAAGGAAAAGAGCGATATCGAGATCATCGAGCTTACCGATGAGCAGCGCGACAAGTTCCGTAAAATGGCCGAACCGGTACGTGACAGCTTCGTTGATGACGTAGGCGAACGCGGCGGTAAAGCGCTCGAGTCCCTGCTTTCCGCTTTCAATAAAGCCGATAACTCAGCTGACGACGAAGACAGCGGAGATGATAAATAAACACCCGCAGCAAGCCTCGCAGCCCAAGGTCGAGAGCACGTAAAGATCGATCGTAAGGTGCGAGAGTAAAAGCACAAAAGCCGAGTGGTGAAAACCACTCGGCTTTTTTTATGGGCGATACCTTTGCCTCTGCTCTTACCTGCCGCGTCAGTTACCCAGCGACAGCAGCGGTTCTCGGGTAATGAACCATGTGGGAGCGTACACCGACATTACTTTGGCATCACATCATGCCCGGCGGGCCGGTCGACGCGGATCACAGCAGGCCGCCATGCTGGCATGGCGGCCTGCTGTGATCTTAATCACCGCCCAGCGAAGGCAGCAGTAACGAGATCTGCGGGAACACGATGAGGAGTATCGTCGCCAACAGCATAATCACGATAAACGGCGGCGTGCCACGAATGACGTCCAGATAAGGCCGACGGAATACCGCAATCGCGGTGAAGATATCGCAGCCGAAGGGCGGCGTCGCCGAACCGATAGCAGCCTGCAGCGTCACGATAACGCCCACGTGGATGGGGTCCAGCCCTGTTGATATAACCAACGGCTTGAAGATCGGCACCAAGATCAGGATCACCACAATGGGGTCAACGAACATACAGCCCACGAAGAACGCCGCGGCAATCAGCGTTAACGCCAGTAGCTGACTATCACCGATGCCTTCGATTAGCGGACCAAGCACCTGTTCGGGCACACCGGCGGTCCCCAGTGCCTGCGAGAACGCCGCGCCGATGGCCACCAGAATGAACACCACGGCGGTAATCATGCCGGTAGACAGCGCAAGGCCCCCTAGGTCGCGAATCGACACCTGGCGGTAAATGACCACTTCAAGAAGCAGTGCGTAGGCAACGGCAACAGCCGAGGCTTCTACCGCGCTGAAAAAGCCGCCGTAAATACCGCCAACCACCAGCACCGGAAAGCCCATCGGCAACATGACTTTGCGAATCGCGTGAAAACGCTCTTTCCAGGTTGCACGCGGTTCCGGCTCAATGCCTTTGAGGTGAGCATCGATATAGCAGTAGATGGCGAACAGCATCAGAATCATCACGCCAGGCAAAATACCCGCAAGAAACAGGTCGCCGATGGATTCTTTCATCACCACGCCGTAAATGATAAAGCCGATGCTCGGGGGAATGAGCAGGGCAATATCACTGGCGTTGATAATCAGCGCCAGCGTGAAGCTATCGGTATAGCCTTTTGCCAGTAGGCGTGGGCGCATGGGGCCACCCATGGCGACTACCGTTGCCTGGGTCGAGCCGGAAACAGCGCCGAACAGCGCACAGGAGGCGGCGGTCGTTATCGGCAGGCCGCCGCGAATGTGGCGGGTAAAGGCATCGACCACGTCGAGCAGCCGGTTGGCCGTATATCCCTTGGTCAGGATGTCGGCGGCAAAGATGAACATTGGCACCGCCGCGAGTACCCAGCTACCGACCCCGTTAATCATCCAGCTAACGGCCTGATCGGGGCCAAAAAAGGTCATTCCAGTGAACATCATGTAGAGCGTTCCTGCGGCTAACGGCACCATCATGGGGAACCCCAGCAGCAGCAGCACCAGCATCATTATCCCGAGTACAGCTAGCATGCGATTATCCTCAGTGTTGTTATTGGCATTGCGCTACAAGCTACAACATGGCGCTAAAGGCCTGGCGACGCGATCAGATACCGTCCGTCGGCACATCAGTAAACTCTTCTTTTTCCCTGAAGTTGCGATAAATATCTTTGCTGATCATATTGCGTACGGCGGTGAGCACGTACTGCACGCCGGCAAGCGTAAAGCCAATCGGCAACGACGTGTACACTATCCACATGGGGATATGCAGCGCGGAGCTGGTACGCCCACGGCTCTGCATCGTGGTGACGTAGTCCAAGGATTGGTAAGCAAAGTAAAACATCAGCGCGGCGGTGCCAATGCAGATAATAATCAACAGGCCCTTGCGCAGCCGGCCGCTTAACTGCTCGTAAATGGCCGACATGCTGATATGGCGCGCATGACGCGCCGCGTAGCTCACCCCCACAAAGGTGATGATGACGATCAGCATTTCGGTCACCTCGTAGGTACCGGAAATCCCCGCGTTAAAGATCAGAGAGCTGACCACGTGGGTGCTCATCAAAAGCGCCATGCCCAGGATGCTTAAGGTAATAATCCACTTTTCGATGGTGCCAAGGACCCTGTCAAAGACGCTAAGCGCATTAAGAAGGGCATTGCTTCGCTGAGGTTTCGTTTGGGGCTGTTGGGTCATAGTGATTCACCTTAATGGCTTGCCGCCAAGATGCGGCGGCGATCTCAAGCCAAAGCCCAAAAGCAGCAGGGTGTGGCTACTTTGGCTTGGCGCATTGTTGACGTTATTAGCGCGTTGGGTCATCCGTATGTCGTCGGGCTGTCGGTGGTCAAAGTCATTGGGCGTTATACTTATCACAGCATAGCGCAAGGTCGACGAGTCGCTTGCACGAAGCCGCATTTATCGCGGCAAACGCTAAAAAATCATCGCCCTACGGCTTTAACGTTAGCGTACCCGGGCAGGTGCTTCAACGCAGCGGCTCCCTCGACTGCGCCCAAAGCGCCGTTAGATCGCGCGCCTGTTCCTGCGTATCAGCAAGCGGATGCGCCTCGTTCGGGAGCGCTTCCCGAACGTATCCGGCCTGCCGGGAAAGCGCCTCCAGGCGCTCAAGCGCGACTTTTTCCGCCATCAGCTCGGCCTCCTTGAGCGTGTGGCGCAGGCGCGCCAGTGCGGGGTCATCCCCCGCGGCAGGCTTTAGCCAGCGCCGCCTGTCGCGCAGCGGCCAAGTATAGTCGCGCTGCCAGGCGACCACCTCAGCCAGCGCTTTTTCGGCTTTTTCTGTAGGCGCCAAGCCGTAACCGTTCAGCCACAGACGCCACAACAGTACACATACATCCATACCAACCTCATCCTGCAGACGCAGCAGGCACTGCGATACGCCGGGGCGCGCGTAAAACACCAGCGCGAAATCCCACAGTGAATTCTGCTGAATGCCGGCCAATCGGGTAGAATCACGCATCAGCTATGTTCATAAACTATTTTCACCCACCATCTTCATAAATGATGCCCACCTTTTTCGGGAGAACGCATGATCGCACTGCGCCAAGTCGCTCTGCAACGCGGCACGCAAACGCTCTTGGATAACGCCGACCTGATGCTGCACGACGGCATTAAAGCCGGCATTATCGGCCCCAACGGCACGGGCAAATCCAGCCTGTTCAAGCTTTTGCTGGGCGAAATCGGCGCTGACCAGGGCGAGGTTGAAATGAGCGGCGGCCAGCGCATTGCGCACATGGCGCAGGAAATTGAAACGCTGGACCGCTCGATTATCGACTACGTGCTGGACGGCGACTACGCCCTGCGCCAGGTCGAGGCCGACCTTGACGCCGCGCGCGCGGCCGATGATGCCCACCGAGAAGCCGAGCTGCACGGGCTGATTGATAACCTGGACGGCTATACCGCCGAGCCCCGCGCCGCCCAATTGCTGGTCGGGCTGGGGTTTGTGCAGGCCGATCTGTACCGCCCGCTGTCCGATTTCTCCGGCGGCTGGCGGATGCGCGTCAACCTGGCCCGCACGCTATTTACCCCGTCGGATTTGCTGCTGCTTGATGAGCCCACCAACCACCTCGACCTGGATGCGCTGCTGTGGCTTGAGCAATGGCTAGTGCGCTACCCCGGCACGCTGCTATTGATCTCTCACGACCGCGACTTTCTGGATGCGGTGTGCGACCACATCGCTCACATGCACCATCAAACCATCGAGCTTTACCGCGGCAACTACTCGCGTTTTGAGCGCACCCGCGCGGAAAAGCTCGCCCTGCAGCAGGCCGAAGCCGCCAAGCAGCAGGCGCGGCGCGCAGAGATCGAGGGTTTTATCGCCCGCTTCAAGGCTAAGGCCTCCAAGGCGCGCCAGGCACAAAGCCGGATCAAAATGCTCGAGCGCATGGAAGACATCGCCATGGCGCACGTCGATTCGCCATTTTATTTCACCCTGCCCGCCGCCGACAAAACCTCGCACCCGCTGCTGGTGCTCGACCGAGCGCGGCTGGGTTATTCAACGGATGACGGCGAGCGCGTCCAGCTTGACGGCGTCAACCTGACGCTGCTGCCCGGCAGCCGCATCGGCCTGCTCGGCCCCAACGGCGCGGGCAAATCGACGCTGATCAAAGCGCTCACCGGAGAGCTTGCACTGCTCGCCGGTGAGCGCGTGCCCGGCGAACATCTGTCGATCGGCTACTTCGCCCAACACCAGCTTGAAGGGCTGGATGTCACCGCCACGCCGTTTGTTCACGTGCAGCGCCTCTCGCCCACGGCCAGCGACCAGTCCATTCGCAGCTTCCTGGGCGGCTTCGGCTTTAAGGGCGACAACGCCTTCGCTACGGTGGACAATTTTTCCGGCGGTGAAAAAGCACGTTTGGCACTGTCGCTGGTGGCATGGCAAAAGCCCAACCTGCTGCTGCTTGATGAGCCCACCAACCATCTGGATCTGGACATGCGCGAAGCGCTGACCCAGGCCATTGCCAGCTTTGACGGCACGGTGATTATCGTCTCGCACGACCGCCACCTGCTGCGCGCCAGCGTGGATGATTTCTGGTGCGTAGCCGACAACCGGGTCGAACCGTTTGACGGCGATCTGGACGACTACCACGTCTGGCTAAAAAAGCGTCTCGACGCCCAGCGCCGCGAGAGCAAACGTAAAAGTCAGAACGCAAAGGGCCAAGGAGGGAAGGCGGCTAAAGAAAAAAGCCCGCCGCCCGCGCCAGAAGCAAGTCCGGACGCCAGCGACGAAGACCGCAAGACCTCACGCAAGGCCGCCGCCGAACAGCGCGAAAAGCTGCGCCCGCTGAAAAAACAGCGCAATAACGCGGAAAAGGCCATGGAGCGCGAGCAGCAGGCGCTAAAGGCGCTGGAAACCCAGCTGGGCGACCCCGCGCTTTACACCGACGCTGCGCGTAAAGACGAGCTCGCCGAGACGCTTAGCCAGCAGGCCGAGAGCAAAGCGCGGCTCAATGCCGCCGAGCAGCAGTGGCTCAGCGCCGAAGAGGCACTCGAAAGCGAGGCGTGACTGCTCCCCGCCGGTCTTTTAGCCTTCGAGCATGAACGTGACCGGCCCGTCGTTAACCAGCGCCACCTGCATGTCCGCGCCAAAGTCGCCGGTGGCCACGGGTAGCGCATGGGTGCGCGCCTGCGCGACCAGATAGTCAAACAGGCGCTCGCCGTCGGCCGGCGGCGCGGCGCTGGAAAAACTCGGGCGCAGCCCCTTGCGGGTATCCGCCGCCAGAGTGAACTGCGAGACCAGCAACAACCCGCCGCCGGCCTGCTGAACGTTAAGGTTCATCTTTCCCTCGGCGTCGCTGAACACGCGGTAATGCAGCAGCTTGTGCAGCAGTTTATCGGCGTTGGCCTCAGCGTCGCCTTTCTCCACCCCAATAAGCGCCAGCAGGCCGCCGTCGATGGCGCCCGCCGTGCGGTGCCCTCCTGCCTCATCGTTTATCTCAACGCTTGCGCGGCTAACGCGCTGAATGAGTGCTTTCATTTGGCCTTACCTTCTTAAAAAACTACCACCAGGCGTGAAAATGGTGCACCGGCCCGCACCCCTTACCAACGCTTAACCGCTCGCTGGCCTCAAGGGCGGCGTGTAGCCAGTCCTTGGCCTCGCCAATGGCGGCCACGGCGTCGGCGTCAGTGCTTTGCTCGCTTAGCTTGGCAAGGGTCGCGGTAATCGCCGAAGACAGCGAACAGCCGGTGCCGTGCAGGTTTTTGGTGGCAATGCGCGGGGCAGAAAGCCACTGAAAGCGCTCGGGCGTGGCCAGCAGATCTGGGCAGCGCGCGCCTTCCAGATGCCCACCCTTGAGTAGCGTATAGGGCGCGCCCAGGCGGGTTAGCTCAGGCACCAGCGCTTCCATCTGCGCCATGGTGGTGGGCGTAGGCACGTCCAGCAGCACCGCTGCTTCGGGCAAGTTGGGAGTGATCACATCGGCCAGCGGCACAAGCACATCGCGCACCGCGCGGATACCCGCGTCATCGACCAGCACATCGCCGCTTTTCGCCACCATGACCGGATCCAGCACGATCCAGCGCGGCCGGCGTGCGCTCAACGCTTCAGCTATAAGCTCGGCCACGTCGCGGCTGGCCACCATGCCGATCTTCACCGCATCGATCGTGATGTCATCGAGCACGGCGTCAAGCTGCTGGGCGATAAATTCGGCCGGCACCGGATGCACGCCGCGCACGCCCTGGGTATTTTGCGCGGTCAGCGCGGTAATCACGCTGGTGCCATAGCAGCCCAGCGCCGAGAACGTCTTTAAATCCGCCTGAATACCGGCACCGCCCGACGGATCGGAGCCGGCAATGGTCAGCACGCGGCGAATAGGGGAAACGGGTGGCATGGACTCTCCTTGTTCACAAACAGATAGATTCAAAAACCTGGACCCGAAGCCTTTAGCCAAACTGTGCCGGCAGCCAGGTGGCCAGCGCGGGGAACAGCGCCAGCATCAGCAGCATGGCCAGCTGGATCACGATGAACGGTGCCACGCCGCGGTAAATGGAGGCGGTCGTCACTGAGGCCGGCGCCACCCCACGCAGGTAGAACAGCGCAAAGCCGAACGGCGGCGTTAGAAACGAGGTCTGCAGATTGATCGCGATCATGATGCCCAGCCATATCGGGTCGAGCCCCATGGCCAGCAGAATCGGCCCGACGATCGGCACCACCACGAAGGTGATTTCGATGAAGTCGAGGATAAAGCCGAGCAAAAAGATTACCAGCATCACGATAAGCGTCGCGCCCACCACCCCGCCGGGCATATGCTCAAACAGGCCGGTGACCATTTCTTCACCGCCGTAAGCGCGAAACACCAGCGAGAACAGCGCCGCGCCGATTAAAATCAAGAACACCATGCTGGTGACGCGGGTGGTTGAGCGCAGCACGTCTTTCAGCGTGGCCAGGCTTAGCTTGCGGTAAACCAAGGCAAGCACCAGCGCGCCAAACGCGCCCACCGCAGACGCTTCGGTCGGGGTGGCAATGCCGGCAAGGATCGAGCCGAGCACCACCACCATCAGCACGATCGGCGGTACCAGCCCCTTGAGCAACAGCATGGTAAGCCCCTGGGTGTGACCGAGCTCGTCCATCAGCGCCTCGCGCGGCACCGGCGGCGCGGCCTCGGGGTGGCGCCAGGCGGTAAAGGCGATGTAGAGCATGTAAAGCCCCACCAGCAGCAGCCCCGGCACCAGCGCGCCCATGAACAGATCCCCCACCGAGACCGTCTTGGGGCTGAAAATGCCCATGGAAAGCTGCGCCTGCTGATACGCCGACGACAGCACATCGCCCAGCAGTACCAGCGCGATCGAGGGCGGGATAATTTGCCCGAGCGTACCGGTGGCGCAGATGGTGCCGGTGGCAAGCGAGGGCGAATAGCCGCGCTTGAGCATGGTCGGCAACGACATCAGCCCCATGGTCACCACCGTGGCTCCGACGATGCCGGTGGACGCCGCCATCAGCATGCCCACCAGCGTAACGGCAATGCCCAGCCCGCCGCTGCGCGAGCCAAACACCAGCGCCATGGCGTCGAGCAGGGTTTCGGCCACCTTGGATTTTTCCAGCAGTACGCCCATCAGCACGAACAGCGGCACCGCCAGCAGCGTAGTATTGGTCATAATGCCGTACAGGCGGTTGGGATACGCCGCCAGATAGCCGGCGTTGAAGTTGGCGTCGATCCCCAGCGACTCAAGCCCCAGGCCCAGCCCGGCAAAGGCCAGTGCGGTGCCGGCAAGCGAAAGCGCCACGGGAAAACCCAACAGCAGCACCGCGCACACGGCGAAAAACAGCACCAGAGGCATCAGTTCAAGCATCAGATGCGCTCCTCAAGGTGGTTGTCATTCGCTGTATCGGCCCCGACGCGCCCCGCCACGATATAGGCGTTACGCACCATCTCGATGCCGCCCTGCAAAAGCATCATCACGGCAAACGCGGGAATCAGCGTTTTCAACAGAAAAACGCCGGGAATACCGCCGTAATTGGCCGACGTTTCCAGAATCTTCCACGACTTGCCCACATAGCCCGCACTAGTGGCAATGATGAATATCATCAGCGGCATCAGCAGGGTGACGATGCCAAACATATTGATCAGCGCCTGGCGCCGCGGCGACAGCCGGCGATAGACGATATCCACCCGCACGTGGCCATCCGCGCGCAGGGTATAGGCGGCGGTAAGCATGAACAGCGTGGCGTGCATGTACATCACCATTTCCTGCATCAGGATGCTGTTGATGCCCACGGCGTAGCGCAACACCACCACGGCAAACTCGATCAGCAACATGACAAGCATCAGCCACGAAAGCGCGTGGCCAAGCCGCTCTGACGCGCGATCCAGCGCGTTAAGCCAGGGCGGCAACGGTAAGGGTTGGGGCATAGGATGTCTCGCGCGTGGCGTGTTGTTGGACGTGCTGTTGAGCTGACGGTGTGACGGAAAGTGCCGGCTTATAACCGGGTATTGCGTATCGCGTCCAGGCACGCCAACGGCAGCGGCAAGTCCACGGCGATAGGCAGATGGTCGGAAAACAGGTGATCGAGCACGCGCACCTCGGCTGCCTCCATGCTTTGCGATACCAGAATATGGTCCAGCGCACGGCGCGGCTGCCAGGAAGGGTAGCTCATCAGCGGCTTGACCGGATGCAGCGGCAGCGAGGTGCGAAAACGCTCGTGGCCGTTGATCTGGTCGGGCGTCGAGTTCAGGTCGCCCATTACCACCACGTGGCGCAGCGGCTTTATGATCTCGCTTAAGTAATCAAACTGGCGGCTACGACCACGCTGGCTCAGCGCCAGGTGCGCGACGAACACGTGCAGCGCGTCCGGGCCTTCGCCAAAGCGTGCGTGTATCGCGCCACGGCCGGGTAGCATGCCCGGCAGGCGGTACTCCTCCATGGCATCGGGCGAAAGCCGCGATAATAGCCCGTTGCTGTGCTGGGCCACACGCCCGAGGTTGCGGTTGAGCTGCTGATAATGGTGCGGAAAGCCCGCCTGAGAGGCCAGATACTCCACCTGATTGACGCGGCTTGAGCGAAAACTGCCGCCATCGGCTTCCTGCAGCCCCACCACGTCGAACTGGCTTAACACGTCGCCGATCAACGCCAGCCGTTTGGTACGCTGGGGGTGAGGCAAAAGATGCTGCCAGCTGCGCGTCAGATAATGATGGTAAGCAGAGGTCTGGATCCCCACCTGAAGATTAAACGTCAAAAGACGCAAATGGCCGCTGCTTAATAGCGACGACGGGGTATCCAGCAGGCTCATAAAAAGGCGCCTCTCAGCGGGTGGCGTTATTCGGCATGGGCATTATTCAGCACGGTCTTCGCGCACGCGCTCGACGAGGGCATCGGCAATCTTGGGCATGTTGTCGAGGCTGCCGGCACTCTGCGGCGTGACCAGATAGCGACCGTCGATCATCAGTGCCGGTACGCCTTTCAAACGCATGTTGCGCAGGCGCGCGTGAGCACGGTTGACCTGGGACTTCACGCCGAACGACCCTAGCGCCTCGCGCGCCTCCTCTTCGCTGACGCCGTAGTTGGCAAAAAATGTCGCCAGCTTGTCAGTATCGGTCAGCGAACGCTCTTCCTTGTGGATCGCATCAAAGAAATCCTGATGCAGATCTTCTTCAATGCCCAGCTCCTCGGCGGCGTAAAAAGCCGCGGCGTGAACGTTCCAGGCGCCGCCCATGGTGGCCGGCTGATGAATAACGCTCACGTCGTCGGGCAGTGTGTCGTACCACTCGGTCGCCAGCGGCTGCAGGCGGTAGCAGTGCGGGCAGCCAAACCAGAAGACCTCGGTCACTTCGATCTGGCCGTCGTCCACCTGGGTTTCTACCGGCGTTTCCAGGCGCTCATAGTCTTCGCCTTCGGTCAGCGTCTGGGCGCTCACCGCGGCCGAAAGACCAAGCCCCAAAAGCGCCACAATAACTGATTTAAACATATGCCCATTCTCCATAAAAAGTCGGCCAGTGGCTGCGCAGCGGCGCCACGCATGCGCCACTTCAGCTAATGCTAAAATGGCGTGTAGAGTGAGACGCGCCATACCGCTTAGCGCACGCTTAATGTTCGTTTAATGCAGGCCCAGTACGTAGTTGGCCACCGCGTCCATGTCGCTATCGCGCATTTTGTCAGCGATATCGCGCATCACCGCGCCCGGATCGTTGGTGCGATCGCCGGCAGCAAAGTCGTTAAGAGTCGACACGGTATATTCCGGATGCTGGCCGGAAAGCGCCGGATAAACCGCGCTGCCAATGCCTTCGCCGGTCGGCGTGTGGCAGGCGGCGCAGGCCGGAATGCCTTGGCTCAAGTCGCCGGCGCGATACAGGGTCTCACCGCGCGCCAGCACTTCGGCATCAGCATCATCTGCCTGCCCTTGGCTTGCCGTTTGATCGGCGAAGTACGCCGCCACGTCCCAGGCGTCCTGATCAGAAAAGTCGTCAACCTGACCGACCATTTGAGGCACCGGGCGGCTGTCGTCACGAATATCCATGATCTGCTTGGCCACATACGACATCTGCTGGCCGGCGAGGTTCGGAAAAACGCCCATCTGACTGACGCCGTTCTCTCCGTGGCAGGCAACGCACGACTGCGCCATTTCCTTACCCGCTGCCGCGTCAGCATTGGCGGAAAGCTCCGCCGTCTGCGCCTGAGCCGTGCCCACGGCCCCCATGATAATTGCCAGGCTTGCCAGTAACTTTCTCATTGCGTTCCACTATCCCGTTGTTTGGTCCCGTTGATCGGTGACGGATACACGCACCCTAGGCGCTCCCAAGCTTAGCAATACGCCAGGGTCAGCAGGTTATTATAGCGCTGTCGCCGATGGTGACAGCGCAGTGGTAGACTAGCGCCCCAGGTCGCAGGTATAAACCCGCCTGAGTATAACGAATCACCCAGGCCGCGGGAATGCACGACCACGCTGCTTTCGCGGTAATACCTAAAGGACTTGCCGGTCGTCATGGTTATGGCGGCCAGCGCGCCGTGCACCACACCCGTGGCTAGCGGCCCGTTTTTTGCCAGGATTAATGCTATGCCCGCAACGCACGCCGCCAAGGCGCTGAACTATTCCACCGCGCGTTTCATGAAAAGCGCGCCAACGCTTGTGCTATGCCCGGATGACACCGGCGCTGAAGTCGCGTTTGCCGGGCGCTCCAACGCCGGCAAGTCCAGCGCCATCAACACGCTAACCCGGCAAAAAGCGCTGGCACGCACCTCACGCACGCCGGGGCGCACCCAGCTGATCAACTCTTTTTGCCTGGGCAACGACGAAGCCCTGCGGCTTATCGACCTGCCCGGCTACGGCTACGCCAAAGTGCCCGGCGCGGTTAAACGCGAGTGGCAGGCGCATTTATCCGACTACCTGTGCAATCGCCAGAGCCTGCGCGGGCTGGTACTCATGATGGACGTGCGCCACCCGCTCACCGAGTTTGACGAGCTGCTGCTGGGCTTTGCCGACGAGCGCGACCTGCCGGTGCATATCCTGCTCACCAAAGCCGACAAGCTGAAAAAAGGCCCCGCCAACGCCTCGCTGCAGAAAGTGCGCAAACAGCTTATCGAATGGGAAGACCTGGTCACGGTGCAGCTGTTCTCGGCGCTGAAAAAAGACGGTCTGGAGACCCTCTCCGCCCGTCTGGATCAGTGGCTGGACACCCCGGAAGAGGAAAGTCAGAACCTAGAAGACTAGTTCCCAAACAACTAACCGCGCTTCTCCAGCCACTCGAGCAGTTCGGGGAGCTCTTTGACGTGGGCAATCCGCTGGACGCGGGCGGGCAGCGGGCGGTCGTGGTACGCGGCGACCCAGGTGGCGTGCATGCCTAGCCGCTGGGCAGGGAGGATGTCTTCTTCCCACGAATCGCCAACGTGCATGGCGTGCTCGGGGGCGGCATCAAGGCGCGCAAGGGCGGTGAGAAACGCTTTGGGGTCGGGTTTGGGGGCGAGTATTTCGCCGGCGGCAATGGCCACGGGAAAATGGTGCGCCAGCGGCTGGCGTGCCAGCTGGATATTGCCGTTGGTGATCGCCGCCAGCCGGTAGCGCCCGGCAAGCGTTGCCAGCAAAGCGTCGGCTTCGGGATGCGGCGTGACCTTGAGGCGCAGGCGGTGAAACTCATCCATCGCCGCCGCTGCCCACTTAAGCGCGGCGCTGCGGTTAAGCCCGCAGGCCTCTAACTGCTCTTGCAGCGCGTGCAGGCGCAGCCAGGTAAAATCGCCCCGCCGCTCGGGTACCTCAACGGCGAGGCGCTGACGACGGGCGAGGTAGTCAGCCAGGCCATCAGCTTGACCCAGTTCTGCGTGGCCAAGCCTTAGCGGCGGCTCGCCACGCGCGTCACGCCAGGTCGCCAGTGCGGCCAGCAGCCAGCGGTAGTGGCCGTGCTCGGTGCGCTCCATTACGCCGGCGTTGTCCCACAGCGTGTCATCCAGATCAAAGGTAATCGCGTGTAGCATGGCGGTTGGCTCTTGGTTTTAACGTTTGATGTTAACGCTGGGGGTTAATCTGACTCCTCGCGCTTGCGTTTGGCGCGCGGATGGGCGGCGTCGTAGCTCGCGGCCAGGTGCTGCCAGTCAAGGCGCGTATATACCTGGGTGGTGGCCAGATTAGCATGGCCCAAAAGCTCCTGTACCGCGCGTAAGTCCTGGCTTGATTCGAGCAGGTGGCTGGCAAAGGAGTGACGCAGCCGGTGCGGGTGAAGGTGCTCGGGCAGTCCACGCTCAAGCGCCAGCCGGGCCAGCCGCTTTTGAATCGCCCGGTGGCCAAGACGAGCGCCGCGCCGGCCCACAAACAGCGCCGGCTCATCAGCGCCGGCAAGCCCACCGCGCACCTTGTGCCATTCGGCCAGCGCTTCGGCGGCGCGCCGGCCCACCGGCACCTGACGCGGCTTGCTGCCCTTGCCCATCACCCGCGCGCGCGCCGCGCTAACATCGCCCGTATCCAGCGCGGCAAGCTCGGCCAGACGCAGGCCGCTGGAGTAAAAAAGCTCCAGCATCGCCTGATCACGCAGCCCCAGCGCGGTGTCATCAAAGGGCGTGTCCAGAAAGCGCGAAAGCACGTCGACATCTACCGGCCTCGGCAGGTGGCTGGGCTGTTTGGGCGTGCGCAGTAGCGCGACCGGATTATCCGCCAGCCAGCCTTGTGCTACGCCGTGTTCACAAAAGCGCGATAGCCCCGCGCGGCGTCGTGCGAGGCTACGCGGGGCAAGGCCGCGGCTACGTTCAGCCCCGAGAAAACCGCGCGCCAGTGCGGTATCCACGCCGCTGACATCGTTGATGCTCCGGCGCTCGGCAAACGCCTCGAAGGCGGCAAGGTCGCACCGGTAGGCGGCAATGGTCGCGGGGCTTGCGTGCTGACCCAGCGCGGTGAGAAACGCGTCGATCTGACCGCCAAGCGCTGTTTCATTCATGGAGTGTCTCACTCATGGGGTGCCAGCCGTACCAACAGCCGGGCAACGATATCCCCCAGATACTCGGTAAACTGGGTGTCCATACTGGCACGGTACTGCTCGGGGTCGGGGCTTGCCAGCAGCAGGTAACCCAGCGTTTCACCCGCAGCCAGCCGCGTCACCGCACACGAGCCGGGCTTGCGCGGCGGCGTTACGTGGGGCAGCAGGCACTTCCAGTCGCTAAGGCCCAGTTTGACGCAGCGGCTGGTGCGCCCGTCAAGCAGGGCGGCAAGGCGCGTGCCGGCGTGATGGGTAAGCACCTGGCGCGGCGGCTGCGGGGGTGCGGCTTCTGCGTCGCTCAGCTCAGACGCGCACCATAGCGCCACCGCCGGGGTGGCAAAGCGCTCGCTCATTTGCGTGGCCAGCGCCTGGGCCAGCGCGTCGCGGTCGGGCGCTTCCACCAGCGCCAGCAGGGTTTCGCGCAGCCGGCGGTACTGCGCCTCGCTTTGGCGCGCGGTCTCGAGCAGAAGATCAAGCCGGCCTTCCGCCGATTCGGCGCGGGTGCGTAGGTCCAGCACCAGCCGCTCTAAAAGCGATACCGCACCGTCAATGTGCGGGTGCGGCACCTTGAGCTGCTGCAGCAATCCCTCGCGGCCGACAAAAAAGCCGGGATGGCGCGCCAGCCAGAACGCTACTTGATCGGGATCGAGTGTTTTGCGTGGTTCAGGGGCTTCGGTCATCGCCATTCTCCTTGAGCATTGAGTTCGAACGTCGGGATTAAGCATCGGATTAACCGAGCGTCACACGGCCATCAAACACCCGCACGACCGGCCCCACCATCACCAACGGGGCTTCAGGGTCAGACCATTCGATGGTCAACTCGCCGCCAGGCAGCAGCACCCTGACCGGACTTTTCAACAGCCCCTGACGAATACCGGTGGCCACCGCCGCGCAGGCGCCGGTGCCGCAGGC
>Ga0208412_1000820_pt1 | contig 14945 bp, 28 predicted proteins | sample AntDeeMetag02WF4_FD_184758 | JGI IMG/M metagenome (GOLD analysis project Ga0208412, IMG submission 184758) | Saline lake microbial communities from Deep Lake, Antarctica - Antarctic Deep Lake Metagenome 02WF4 (SPAdes) (version 2) | ecosystem: Environmental > Aquatic > Non-marine Saline and... | reverse complement strand
ACGAACTGATCGAGGTCGACGACACCGAGCCGACCGAATCCGAAGCGGTCCAACGGCAGATCGACGCGCTGCCCGACGATCCCGGCGGCGCGGCGTTCAACGCTGCCGCACACCCGGACCATCCGTCCGTGGAGATGGTCGACGCGGCCTACCCGTTCGACGTGGCCGCGACGCTCCGGCTCGCACACGTCGAGTCCGGCCGTTTCGACGTGCTCGGCGACGACCAACTCGTCCGGTGCGTGAATCCGGAGCGCGAGTATCTGACGTGGTTCTACGGCGTCGACGGCGACGACGGCGAACTGGTTGATTACCACGAGTTAGACGACTTCGAGGCGGCGTCGATCGAGCGGTCGAAGGCGCTCGCGTCGATCGCGTCGGCGAAGGTGGACGTGGCGCTCGTTGAGCGAGAGGTGCTGGACGAGCGTCGAGAGCGCGGTGAGGCCGTGACGGACGGCGGTGTCGAGCAGGACGGAGAGGAGATTGATCAGTTCGTCGAGGAGGTGGAGGCATGACGGACCTGCTCTGCATGTCGCTGCCGAATTTCGCAGAGAACGTAGCCGAGAAGGCCGAAGCCGTCCGCGAGGATGAGGACCTCGACCTGCGCGCGGTTATCGGCACTCCCGTCAACTTCCGCGAGTTCGACGACCTGCAAGAGCAACACGAGTTCGGTGAGGGCGAGCCGTCGATGCTGACTCGTGATCTCAACGCATCCGAGGAGGACGGCGTCGTGCGCGTAGGCGGCTACGGCTACCCGTCGTGGGCGTTCGCCGCCGACGCCACCGACGTGCTCGACAAGGCAGACCGGCAACTGTTCGGAACCACGCTGTTCGACGCGACGGACTTGAACACACCACACCATGCGGCCATGACGCTCGAACAGTACGCGTCGCTGGTCCACGACCTCGCGGAACACTACGGCGACGACTACGCCGTCATCACCGGCACGATGTCGCCAAATGGTACGTGGCAGATCACCGACGGCGGGTCACTCAAACGCGTCGGAATGCTCAACTTCCCCGGATCGGTGTTCGCCGAGAGCGGCATCGCCGACCTCAAGAACGGACGAACATCGTGGACCGGCGCGCAGATCGTCCCCGTTGATGCGCTCGCTGACGACGTGCGCGAGAGTTGCATCGAGGAGCGCGGCGTCGCCGACCCGGAGGGCGTGAAAGCATGAGCGAAGAATCCGACCCGCGGATCGCCGACACCCTCGACGAGACCTGTCACGACCTGCGAGAAATCGTCGACCGCGTCGACGACGGTGAGGCGGAGACCCACCTCAACCTCGCAATCTCGCACCTCGAACACGTCGCCCGATGGGATCGAGACGAGCGCGGAGAGACGCCGACTGATGCGCTCCGGGACTTCGTCACTGACGGCGGCGTTGATCAATCCGACGGAGAGACCGATCACTCGGGCCGAGAGACCGAAGATACGGAAGCCGCCGATCAGGTCCTTCGAGAAGCACTGGGAGACGATCTTCCTGACGGCTTTCTCGACGATGAAGAGGAGAATGAGCGATCCGGAGATGCCACTCGAACCGACGGCGGCATCGTCTGCCACGAGTCAACTCCGGCTGAGGACGCCGATCTGCCACGAACCAACGCCGGCACGCCGCTCCCGGAGCTTCGCTTCGTCGATCGCTTCGAGAACGGCGACGACGTGTTCTACGCCGTCACCGAAGAGAACGGCGTGCGGCTCTACCGGGTCACCGGCGAGATGACGATCGTCCGCGGGCTCCTCGCGCACGACGCGGTCATCTACCGAGGCACTGGCAGCCCGAGTATCACGACGGCGTCGTACGACGAGCGCTATGAGACGATCGACCTGTATCACCACATGGCCGGTCGAGAGGCGTCGTTCCGGGCCGACCGGATTCTCGACGAGCCGGTGATCACGCTGGCGGAGGTCAACCGTGTCTGAATCGGCGTCGAGTGAGGCCGGCGTGCAGCACGTCGACCGCGTCGAGGAGGGGTTAGCGGAGATGCGACACCTCCAGTACGTGACGGTCGAGGAAGCCGCGTACGACGCGGCGGCGGTTCGTGTTCGCGACAACGGCACCGCCTCGAACCCGCTGGTGAACAACGGTGAGTTCGCACTGTTTCACCGACTCGGCTACGTCGCACACCACGTCGACTATCGAGAGCGCTTCATCGATCTGCGGTATCTCGGAGAGACCGATGGCGGCGAGTGATCGCCCCGTGTTCCCCGACGGCCCGGACGCGCGCCGGCACCGAATCACGGCCCGCGTGGCGGGCACGCACCTCGACGAACTGGAGGCGCGGGTCGAGGCCGGTGAATTTCGGAATCTCTCGCACGCGATCCGATTCGCGATCGCCGAGCTTCTCGACGACGATGCGGGCGAGACGAACAACGCGACTGACTGTACTGACGACACCGACGCCGGCAACGGCACAACCCTCCAATGACGACTGACACCAACGACACAGACGACGAGTACACTCTCGACGACGAGTTCGAGTACGCCGGCTGGCGTATCGGGCGCCCGACGCGGACGGCAAAGGTCGACGCTCTGGACGGCACGGACACGATCGAGGAGGGCGTACTCACCTGCGAGTTGGTCACGAAGGATCAGCTCCGGGAAGCGAAACTCGACGGCGAGTGGATGGCTCACTTCGTCGCACCGGACGGCGGTATGGGTCTCGGCCTCGACGACGGCAACAGCGGCGGCGTGGCGGTGCCGTACGACCTGGAAGCGACAATCACGTTCCCGACGCCCATGACCCAAAAGGAAGCCGACGAGTGGCTGCCCGATGGCTGGTTCCGCGACTACCCCGATACCGACGTGCCGGGGTTAGAGCGGTTCGACTCGGACGTGGATGACACGGACGACTCGGGCGCCGTGTGGGAGTCGATCGACGGCGACCTGATCGTCGAGAGCGACACGACCGCCGCGGACCTACTGGAGGATGTTCAATGATCGATATCGATAGCGATACCGAAAGCGATACCGAAAGCGATACCGTCGACGAACAGGACGAAAAGGCGCTCGAAGACGTGTATCACGACCGCAACCTGCTGGCGTGTGCACTCGCCGTCGCGACGGGCGCACCGTCGGGGTGGAAGCCGGCGCCGGACGCCGGCGACGAGTGGGCAATCGTCTGGATCGAGACGCCGATGGGACAGACCTCGTGGCATGTGCCGGTCGACCTCGCCGAGTCGATCGGGCCGATGCAACGAGACAGCGACTACGGCGGCTACTCGCGCGAACAGAAGAACGACGTGCTGGCGTCGTGGGCCGAAGCGGGGTGTCCGTTCTAATGTCCCGAAGTGACGATATCTCGACGGCTGGTCCCGACCACGACGTGTTCCGGTTCGAGTGTTCCCGGCGCGACTGTTCGACGATCTTCGCCGGCGACGAGCTGGCGTCGATCGCGAAGCGCGGCGCCCGGCACCTAAATCGCGAACACGGCGACTCGTTCCACACGACCGAGCAGTTCGACACGATCGAGCGCGGCGGTCACCAGGTCCACGGCAACGAGTGGGCGGTCACGCGCATCCCGCAGTACGTCACCGCGTTCGATGTGCTGGAGCGGATCGGCGCGGTTGATGGGCTCCTCGTTCCCGCGGACGACGACGAGACGTGCTCGAAGTGTCTCCGCGTCATCCACGATGACGGCGCGCGGATCGACCTCGACGAGACGGAGCGGGTCGATCCGGACACGCCCGCCGGATGGTGGTGCGAGTGGTGCGTCGCCGAGCGTGAGATCGAAGAACAGGCGGCCGCGAACGCGTCGCTCAACGACTTTTCGTTCGGGGAGGGTGACCGATGACCGACGCCGACGACCGGTCGCTGCCCCGAGAGAACGTAACGGTCGGGACGATCTGCGAGTACACCCGTAACGACGTAGACGCGTGGGTCATCGTCGTCCGCGAACCGCGGTCGATCAGCGAGTACGCCGACACGCTCGGCGGCCGGTCGATCCCCGAGGGCTGGGAAGCGTTCGACACCGAGACGACGAACGTGATCCACTTCGTCCCGCTCGATGGGAAAGACGACGTGATCGCCCGGCCCGAAGGCTCGGGGCTGGAGGGACACCGCGAGGTTGCGACCGACCTGTTCACGCGCGACGACGTGCGACCGCTCGTCGGTGCACTCCCGCACTTCGACGTACTCGGGCCGACCGAACAGGGCGACTCGGGCGACACCGCCGAATCTACCCCGGAGGAGCGCCATGTCGAGTAGCTACGGCTGGGGTTCGAGCGGTCGGATCGGCCGCCCGTTCGGCGATATCGACGCTGATCAGCGCGACGCCATGCTCGCGGCGGCCGCGTGGACGCTCCTCGTGATCGCGTCGCTGCTCGACTTCGTGACGACACAGTACGGGCTCGCCGCCGGGTTCACCGAGGACAACCCCGTCATCAAGTCGGTCATCCACGCCTACGGCTTCGCGGGCTTCGCCGTGTTCAAGCTCGGCGCGCTCGCGGTGGTCGCGACGGCCGTCCTGGTCGTTCGCGAGTGGTCGCGGACAGCCGCGGCGGGCGTCGTCGCCTTCGGCGCGCTCCTCACGTCGCTGGCGGCACTGACCAACGCACTCGCGCTCCACGGAGTGATCGCCTGATGGCCGCCCCGCTTCCTGCTGGGCCGTCCGCCTACCGACTGCTGGTCGGGTGTGAGGGCTCGCCGTTCGCGCCGTCGGCGTCGACGAAACCGGTCGTCGACGTGCTCGCCGGCCGGGCGACGAACGACGCGATCGACGCCGGCGCGTGGCTCGATGCCCTTGACGCCGCGCGGGGGACCGTCGCGATCTACTTCTCGCTGCCGGCCGATCACGAGTGGTGGCTCGTGTACGACGCTGGTGCCGGCGCTGGGGAGTCGCCGTTCCAGCGCTGGAGTCGGTACCCATCCGGTGAGTGGAACCACGACGCTGTCCCGCGGGCGACGATCGAACAGTCGATCGTCGACCTCGGTATCGGCCGCGACGGTGACAGCGCGACGATCTATCGATCGCGTGTTGTGCCGACGTGGGAAGCACCGCTATTCGTTCGAGAACGCGTCACGCGCCCAGAAGTGACTGATACCGCTTTCGGTATCGATTTCGATACCGATTCCGATACCGCTCTCGGTACCGAAAGCGATACCGTCCCGGACGGGGACGGCGACGACATGGACGCGGAGGAGAACGCGTGAGTAACTCGGAGTCTGCATCGGACGACGAACCAGCGGGCGCGGACGTGCGCTGGAGTGCGCTCACGCTCGATCAGCTCGTCGAGGAATACTGGGAGACCGTCGCGCCGGTTATGCGCGCCGACGACATGGACCCAGAGAGTGAGCACCCGCCACATCGGTGGGTCCAATCAGATTTCTCGGGGCTCATCTACACGCTTCGCGAGCACCATGATCGGACCGTCGCGGAGTTTCTACGCGACGACGTGGGTATCACGCCTCATGACGGGTACGAGTGGGACCTCGACGACGACGCCGTCGCAACCGCGCTCGATCGCCACGTCGACGCGCTCCGAGAGCGCGGGCTCGCCGACTCGACTGTCGAGGGAACACGCTCGCGACTCGCTGCATACGCTCGGCGCTTCGAGCGGCGGGGCGACGTATCGCTTATTGAGTCGCACGACCGCGAGATGGCCGTCGAGACGCTTCGGCGGGTTGTGGGCCGGTACGTCTCCCGCGACGCGAAGCGGCATCTGGTGAGCGACGTGCACCGGCTGTACGCGTGGCTCGCCGAGGAAGGGTATCACGACGAACACGTACTGGCGAGCGTCGGGTTGGACGACGTAGAAGAGTAGGCGTTAGCCGTTGAGAATCTCCATTGCTTCGCCGTCGTCGTATCCGTGCGCCTTTCTGAGATGCTGGAGATAGTCCTGCGGTGATTTGGTCAACCCGCTCTCGTGGAACCCGCAGTCCGGGCAGTCGTACTCGGGTTCGAGCCCCTGTTTGACCTCCCACGGCATCTCCTTTGCTTCGTCGCGCTCCGGTGTCGGATCGTACGGGCCGGTCATCCGTAGGTCACCGGCGTCAATTTGCCGGCCGTACCGAGCCTGCGTCCACCCCTTGATTTCGTCGTCGAGGTTCTGAGCCGCTTCCTCGGAAAACTCGGTATCTCGCGAGTGAAATTGAACCCAGCCGTCTCTCCGGTCTTCGTAGCCGAGGGCACTGACCGAGTTCTCGGAAATGTAGACGATGATGTACGCCTCTCCCGTGTCGGGATCTCGGCAGTAGGCCGTCGCGTCGTCGAGGCTCTGTAACTCGCGTTCTGTCAGTGGTCGCGAGGGCAACGAGGAAACGGTTTCAGACATGTGTCCGCGAGTACACAACTTCGAATAAAAAAGGCGGCTCTTCCCGTCAGAACGCGCCGTCGCGACTGTACGCACAGATCCGAGCGACGGCGGTCGTCACACACCGATCGAGGCTATGGACGTAGCGCTTCGTCGAGACGATCGCGCGCTGCGGGACCGCCCGCTCGGCGCCGGTTGACGTGTGCACGTCGAATCCGCCATCCACCGAGCCCTCGCTGATTCGGACCCACGCGCCGTCGGGGTGTTCGAACGTGATCGCCGAGCCCTCCTCGGTGTACACGGCCGTCCAGTCGTCGAGGCCGCCCCACTCGTGGATCGTCTCGGCCGCGTCGAATATCTCGGCCGCCTCTTCGAGCTTCTCCGTGACGCGCTGTTCGGCCTCGCTCCACGGCGCGTCGTTGTTGAGGCGATTGTCGGTCTGTGCTGCGTCAACGTCGTCGAATGTTCCGTTCATCTGTGGTCACCTTGTGCGCCGGGTTTCCCCGAGCACGTATCTCTCAAGGAACGGACCCTACTTAATAATTACTATGTAGAAAAGACTTAGACAGTCAAACGTCCACAACGTCGACGGTGAAGTAGATCCGCCGCTCGCGCTTCGACACCTCCTCGACGTTGCACGCGATCAGCGTCTCGCTGCGCCGGAACACGCGGTGGCCGTCGTCGTCGACGTACACCCGGCCGTCGTTCGCCTCGATCGCGTCCTCGAACCACTCGATGAACGTGTCGAGTTTGTTCTCAAACGCGAACCGATCGACCTCATCGGCCAGATCGTACTCGATCATGTGCTCGTACCCGTGGCCGTCACACCGGAACACGCGACGCGTCACGACCGACTCCGTCTCATCGAACCGCACGGCCCGCGGCGGGGCCTCGAACCGTGTCTGTCGCCCCGTCATTGACCTTCCTCCCCGCCGTCCGTTGCGGTGTCCAGGTACGCGTCGAGCCCGACCTCCGGGCGGTCTTCGATCGTCGGCTCGTTCGTCCGGTTCTCCGCGGCGGTCTTCGCGCGGTGACAGAACTTACAGAGCGTCTGGAGATTCGTCTCGTCGAACGGGTGGCCGCCGTCGGCGACGCGCTCGATGTGATCGACCTCGAAAATCTGGAAGTCGGTCACGCCGTATGCACGCCAGCGGCGCCAGAACTCATCGGTGGAGTCAGACCTCTCCTTCGCGAGGTCGTGTGTCTGCCAGTATGCTCGTTCCGCCTGTTCCTTCGAGAGACCGCACTGCTGGCAGGTGTAGTCGTCGCGTTCGAGAACGGCCTCGCGAACGCAGTCCCACACGAACATCCGCTGGACGGCCTTCGCGATCCGCTTACAGCGCGGACAGCAGTAGTTCCGACGGCCGTCCTCGACGTACTCGTTACAGACACGGCACGAGTGGGCGTCACGCTTCGGGAACAGCGTGTCCATCCCCTTCTGGCGGTCCTTCGGGCGGTCGCTCATGGGCCGCCCCCGTCCTCAACGATCCCGCCGGCGTTCCACGGCCGGACTACGAGGTCGCCCTCCTGTTTCCAGTACTTCGCCAGCGACTCGGGAATCGTCCCGAACACGGAGACAGCCGTGTTGAACGAGACGCCGCTTGCCAGCTCGCCTGTCTCGGGATCGATGTAGTTCTGGCGCGGCCCGGTGAAGTACGTCACTGACGCGAATGACGCGATCCAGCGGTGGTACCACGAGAGCGTCCCGGTGTTCGCAGCTGTGACGAAGAACACGCGGTTGGCGTCGCCGGCCATCCACGCGCCGACGGCCATCGCGAGCCACTTCCCGACCTCCGAAAACGCGGGGTTCACGAACACGTCGTCCGTGTTCCACTGGATCGAGAGGCCGTCCTCCCACGGCATGACGTTCCGGTCGGCGATATCGGTCGGCGGAAGGTCGTCGGCGGGTTCGGCGTCGCCCGGTAGTTCGAGGCGGTCGCCGGGCGGGCCGGCACACGGGTCGAGGTCGATGCCGTCGACGGCCTCGGCGATCGGCTCGTAGAGCGCGGGCGGCGTTCGCCACGAATCCTTCTTTTTGTTCGCGACGAACGCCATGCTCGTTCCGTCGACAGTCGTCGATGTCGTGTCGTCAGTGCTCATTGCGCGGCCTCCGTGCCGTCGAAACACGATCGACACACGCCGTCCGGCGTCAGTGCCGCCGCCGTTCCGCACGCCTCACAGAACCGGTACTCGGTCGGGTTCGCCTTCGAGGCGTATCCGGGGTGGTCGGGGTGCTCCGAGTGTCCCCGACAGACTCGCCGGAGTCCGTGCGTCCCGGTCCACGGAATTTCAACGAGCACACGGGGTGCGTCGGGGACGCCACAGAGCGCGCAACCGGGCTCGTCCAGGTGGGCGCGCACGTCGTCCGCGCCACGCTCGGCGCCGGGTTGTTCGACGCGGACGCGCGGGAGTGGGCGGGACGGTGTCGAGGTGCTCATTCGGTCGAAACACCTCCGAATCGGGCGACCAGCACGTACGCGATCGCGACAGCCAGCCCGCTCGTCACGGTGCTGAGAGACGACGCGATACCGTACGCGACCCCTTCGAGGAGGATATCCAGCGGTTCGAGTGGCGTCCCATACTCAACGCGACGGCCAGCGTTCCGGAAGACGCTTCCCAAGATCCCGATCACAAGCGACGCGACTGTCCACGCGCCGACCGCGAAGGCAACGCGGTATCGGAGTCGATCGAACGGAGCAACCCACGCCGCGAGAACGACGAACCCGATCCACGCGAACACCAATGTCTCGCGGAGTCGTGTCTCGATTTCTCCCAGTAGATCCGGGAGGGTCGCGGGTTGTGCCACGGCGGTCATGACCACGGCCGCCACGGCGACGGCGACGGCGAAGAGCAACCCAACGCGCGCTGCCAGCAGGCCGGAGAGTCGGGTATTCACGCCGACCACCCACCCGATGCTTCGAGCGTCGGATTCTCTCGATCCTCATCCTCCGGAAAGTCGGCCGCGGTCGTCGCGTCGCCGGAGCCGTGGGCGTTGCTGTCCGCGTTCGAGACGTGGATATCTGTCTTGAGGACGGCCATGTTCCACGAACGCGCGGTGTGATCGCTCGCGCAGTACGGACACTCCATCCGCCAGCGGCGGCCGGGGTACCGAACCGCGCAGTACGCCTCGTACGCGATCGCCCAGACGAGCCAGCCGAGTTTCTGCCGGACGCCCGCCGAGTACTCGCTCATAGCTCCCCCTCCCGGCGCTGCGCCGCGGCGTCGGCGAGCCGTTCAGTCTTCCGGTGGGCGACTTCACTGACGGTCTTCGTGTGCGAGTAGCCGTTGAAGAACGCGCGCTCGTCCCACACGAACCAGCCGCCCTGATTCTCACACTGGACGAGTCTCGTCCCGTAGCAGCCCTTCGGCAGGGATTCGACGCCGGGTGCGTGGACGTACCCGCGGTAGTAGGTCTCCGATTCGCCGATCCGCTCGGGGCCGTGGTACCGGCCGAGGACGATGTACTCCGTCACTCGCGTGAGGAGGCAGAAACAGCCCTTTCGCTCCCACGTCGACTCGATCACGTAGTCGAGGATACGGCCGTCGCGATCGCGTTCGACGCGCCACCCGGCGAGCGGGCCGTCGGCGTCCCAGTTCCCGGTGTCGAGGTTTGTCGACGGAACGGTCACGAGAGGTTCCGGATCGTCGTCAAGAACGCTCATTCTACGTCCTCCATTGCGTACGCCAGCGCTGCTAACCCGGCAAGCACCCCGTTGACGACCATGTACCGGTAGCCCCACTTCGGGTACCGCCTCATCAGTGCAGCCCCGATCAGAGAGGTCAGTGCGGCAGAACTGGTGAGGCTGATGAGCTTCTCCTTTTCGTCCTGTGACTCAAATCCGATCTGGGCTCGCTTGTTGTCGTCGCTGCCGGGGTTCATTCCGACCACCGCCCGAGACTCGCCGAGTTCTCGCCCCGTCCAGTGTACCGCTCGAACGGCGTCTCCTCGATCGGTCGGATGATGACCGATCCTGTGTCGTCGGGGAGGTCGCGCCCGGTCTCGATCGCCTCGAACAGCGCGTCGCGGTCGAAGCTCTCCAGCCGGACGATCTTCTCCTCGATGACGGGCGTGCCCGCATCGTTCTCGCCGCCATCGATCAGCGTCGGCCCGACCGCCGTCATGTTGGCGTCGCCGTCGACGCGGACGAACGGCCGGCCACCCATGAAGAGTGGCGAGAGGTCGGCGACCAACTCGCCATCGGACGCACGGAGTACGTCCCACACGCGCTGCGGGTCGTCGATCGACCAGTGGGCGCCGGTCGTCCGGGCGTACTCGTCGGTCCAGCAGTCGCGACAGAGCGGGCGCATCCCCGGCGGGCGCTCGAAGCCCGAGCGGTCGGGGTTCCAGTCGCCGAACACGAGGAGGTGCGAGTGCCCGTCGCGCTCGTCGCCGCACCGCTTGCACTTGTTGAGGTCCGGGATATCGGGGACACCGGGGGCGCGTTCAACCGTAGTGTCGTCACTCGGCATTTTCGACTCTCTGGCTGTACTCCACGATTGTCCGCTTCGGGACCGCTGGAAACGGGGCGTCGTCGAGTATGACTGGGAAGTGCCGGCGGCGGTCGACGCGGGCGACAGTAGCCTCTCCGTAGCCCCCGCGAAGAGTAACCGTCTCACCGGATTTGGGATAGCACACCGCTTCGGCAATCCCGTTCTCCGGGCTCTGGTAGACCGCCCTGTCCACCTGATCGACGCCGCTCATGCCCCGGTCACCTCGACTGCGGGTTTCGACGCGTTCGGTGAGCTGATCGTACTTCGGCGCGGGAGCAACGCTGTCTCCACGAGTCCGAGCCCGACGGTATCGATCACTTCGACGCGGGCAAGTTCGGCGTCAATCTCTGTCCGGAGGTGCGACCGGATCACGGATGCGACCGACGACGACTCTGGTGATCGCGGGAAGCTCCGGGCGCCGCGATCGTGGTCCGGATGCTCGATATGGATCATGACGCGGTCGTTCGGTGCATTGGTGCAGTCGATCCGCACCGTCGCGACGCTCTCGACAAGCGTTCGGCCGGTCGCCTTCGGCGTCCCGTCCGGTTGCTGGTAGACCGCTTTCGCGTCGTGCTCGGGACCCTCGACGCGGGTGTTCTCGTCGACGCCGCGGGCGGCGTGCGTATCGTCGGCGTTGAGTGCGTCGTTCCCACCGGAAGCCCGGTGTCCGGATGCTGGTGGCTGTTCGTCTCTCTGGGGTGGCGTGCGTTCGCTCATAGGGGGTTGTGCCGGTCAGTCCGGTCTGTAGGTGTACACGCGGGCGTACGCCGTAAATAGGTCCGGGGCGACAACCACGATCGGCGTCGGCGGCGGGTGTTTGTTACTATACGATAGTAACGTGTGAAGAGGTGGGCTACTCGTCGTTCGGGAGCGCATCGTAGACGTTTCGGAGCTGTTCGGCCAGCTGTTCTGATCGAGTTCTTGCCATCTCACGGTGTTGTTTCTCTTTTTTCCTCTCCCGCTCTTTCCGTGGATCTCGTGCCGAAACTCGTATCACACGCCTCTTAGTGGCTTCATCAAACCGATCGAGTAGCCGATCGATCTCGATCGTGACGTTGGTAGGAACCTCGGCAATCTCATCCCGATTTCGGAGGTCGGTGAACCGTGCCTCGCTTTTCTCGACCAGATCGTAGAACGCCTCCCGGTCGTCACTGTCCGTTAAATCGAACTCGCTGATCTGCTTGAGTAGTGTCATTGATTCCGCGTTGAGCCGTTTCACCCACGTCTGAAACTCATCGTCGCGTTCGGCATCCAATTCCCTCACTCGTTGTTCTCGCGCTAAAACGGTATCCAGCAGGCTCGAAACGTTCATAGCCACCGTACCATCGCTCGACTCAAAAGTGTTCCAGCCGATCCTACATCGACCGTTTCGCCTGCTCCCCTCTCGCGTCGACCAACCGCTCATACTCCTCGCTGTCGCCGGCGCGGAGTCCGAGCCGCAGAAGCATCCGGATCACGTCGGCCTTCTGTGGGTCCTCGGGGGCCTCGATGTCCAACTCCGCAGCGAGCGACGACGCGACCGCGGCCATGCGCTCGTCGTTTTCGTCGTCCGCGAGGTGGTCGAGATACGCCGCGAACATGGGGTCGCGGCACCCGATCGACCGGTTCTCCGGCCCGGACACCTTGTCGCCGATCCGGTCGATCAGGTCCTCACGGATCGAGTCATCGTCGGGATCGTCTTCTTCTTGCTCTGCGTACGGGCTCGCCGCGTTCGGATCGTCGCGATCGCCGAACGTCGATTCTGCCTGTAGTTCTTCCATGCTCGGCCCATCGTCGCTCATCGAGCCACCTCCTCACTCCCCGCGACGGGCCCACTCGCCTGTTCGGCGTCGACGCCCTCGACGCCATCCTTCCAGTTGGGCGTGCCGAGCCGGCGCACCAGTTCGGCCGTGTTCTGTCGGTACTGATCGCGCGCCTCTTCGGCGCTCTTGAGGTCGGAGTCGTGTGCGAACAGCGTCTCGCGCTCCAGTTGCGCGTTGATGACGGCCTGTGAATCCCGGACAGGAACGGGCGACAGTTCGACGGGGAAGGCCCCGCGGAACTGGTCGAGGAAGTACCGCCCGGCCTTCGTTTGTGAGCTGACCTGCGAGAGCACGACCATCGTCAACTCCAGATCGGAGAGGAAGTCGTGCCGTTCGCGTTTCTCGTTGATTTCCGCGCGGATCTTCGCCGCCTGTTTAGTGTCGAGCGGCGACGGTCGGACGGGCGTGAACACGTGTTTCGTCGCCCACAAGGCGTTTGCCGCGACGTTCGACGTGGAGCCCGGCACGTCGATCAGCACGAGGTCGTACTGGTCGTCGACGTATTTGCTCAAGAAGTCGTCGAGGAACGAGTAGCGCTGCGCCGGGTCGTCGATATCGCTCAACGACTTGTCGACGCCGTCCAACTCTTCGCTCGCAGGGATCAGGTCCGGACCTTCGCCCGTGGGAACAGCGAGGTCGGCGAGCACGCCGTCGTCGGTGTCGCCATCGGACCGCAGGCGCTCGTCGATCTGGTCGATGTTTGGCGCGAACGCCTGCGCGATTGTCGGCCATTGCGTCGCCTGTTCGAGGTCGTCGCCCTCGATCCCGAAGTGCGTCGCGAGGTCGTTCTGTTTGCCATCGAGTGCGATCAAGAGCGTGTTGAGGCCGAGTTCCTGGTCGGCGACGACGCCCATGTGCGCGAGACTCGTCGTCTTGCTGGTCCCGCCTTTATCGACGAACGCCACCGCCCGGAGCGTCTCGTCGTCGGGGACGTACGCCCCGAGAGTCTTGTCGCGGAGCGCACCGTAGTCGTCCCACGGCAGCCCGCTGTTCGTGAACGTATCCATCGGTATCGATTACGGTATCGATAGCGATACCGCTTAAAGATGCTGGCGACAACCGGCCTCGATACTGATTCGGGACTGGCGGGTGTCCGTGTATTGGCGAGTAGCCGTCGCTCAAAAGTGTAGAAGTGAACCCGCCCTGCTACGGTGGTCGAAAGAGTTGTGTTTGCGGTTTGACGCGCAAGGTGACCACAACGGATACACCGGCAGCGGCGGGCTCTACACGAGAGGAGACGATGCCGGCTAAAGAGGATTGTGGTGACAACCGTGCGGCTGTATCACTCCAATTCGAATCGCTTTGTCCGTTCTGCCCACTCTTCGATCAAGGGGTGGCCGTGGAACTGAACGGTTCCCGTTCGAGAATCGCGTTCGAGAAGGCCCACCGACTCCAATTTGGGAAGGTGGACGTGAACAAGATTCGTCCGGACAATCTGCCTCGGTGGCAACTCCGCCTCGGCGGCGCCGGGGACTTCGTATTCTCGAACACCCTCAACGATCGTTTCGAGCGGGACGACTGACTTGTCTGCTTCTTGAAGACTATACACGATATATCGGCGGCGAGAGTCCCTCAGTACGTCTAAGACGGTATTGAGTTGCACCGTTCGATCCGGGTCACAAGATACCATTGTCACCACGGTCTCCGGTTGTCGTCTTCGCTAAGAACCACATGATCATCCATTATTAATCTATTTCTCGAATATGTACTTAGTAGTACCCGTGCGAGAAATTGCCCTGCATTCCGCGTCTCGGTAGTGACTATACCTGTGCGATCCACCAGGATCCTACACTGGAAACACTGAGGTGTGCGAACGCGTTTTACCCCGCCACCCCCGGAATCGCGAACGGCGATCGGGCGGCGGTCCAGTGTTGCACCCGCTCAAGCGCGTTCGGGTCGTGGCGCACGTCGACCGTCACGGCGCCGTCGGCGTCGGTATAGGTCGAGACCACGCGTTTCCCGTCGCCACGATCGAGCACCTCACCGTACTGCGTGTCGCCGGCCCGCGTGATCGGAGCGTCACCCCGCCAGAGCAACGCGTCATCGGCGAGCGCCGTCGTGTGGACGTACACGGAGGCGTGTCGGTCGAGGCTGGTCTCGCCGTCCGCCTGCACGACCGCGACGGCGAGCGTGTCCGTGTCGCCGCTCATGGCCGACTGCGGGTGGAGGTGGATGGCACTCGGCGCGTCGCCAGATTCAGCGCGTGCTTCGATCGCCAGCTCGTCGCCGCTGGTGTCGACAGTCGCGCCGGCGAGCCCGGACGTGATCGCGTACGTCCCACTCGCCCCCTCGGCCAATCGGACGGTCGCGGGCGTCGAACCACTCGTTGCACCGGCCTCGATACGGAGCGTCTCGGTCACCTCGATACCGCTTTGTTCGTAGGTGAGCGCGATCGCGTGG
>Ga0208412_1000801_pt1 | contig 15218 bp, 19 predicted proteins | sample AntDeeMetag02WF4_FD_184758 | JGI IMG/M metagenome (GOLD analysis project Ga0208412, IMG submission 184758) | Saline lake microbial communities from Deep Lake, Antarctica - Antarctic Deep Lake Metagenome 02WF4 (SPAdes) (version 2) | ecosystem: Environmental > Aquatic > Non-marine Saline and... | reverse complement strand
GTTCATCGAGACCGATTGGCTCGTCCTGTCGGAGCGGAGCGAGCATCATCGGTGTCTCGAAGCGATCCTTGATCTCGCCGAGATACTGCTGCTGTTGGGCTCGACGGTTGGCGAAGAAGGCGTTGTCGCCGTACTCCTCGGGCAGGAGGTAGTTGGCGACAACGAAGGCAGTCTCGATGCCGACCTGATCCTTCAGATCTTCGGCCGCGCGGTGGGCCTCCATCATCGGCGTGTACTCGGGGTACATCACGAAGGCGAAGGAGCTCTTGTCAGGGTTCTGCATCGTCTCGATCACCTTGTCATACTGGTCTCCCTTGGCGGGTGCCGCACCCTTCGTCAGCGAGCCGAGATCCATGAAGCCCTTCCAGTCGGATGGAAGTTCGAGCAGTCGCAGGGTGTGGCCGGTCGGCGCGGTATCGAAGACGACGATATCATAGCCGTCCTCCTCGAAGTAGGCCACGAACTTTTCGAGGGCTGCCATCTCCTCGGCACACGGCGACTCCAATTCTTCCTCGACGTTGGCGATGGCCGCCTCGACGTCGATCTGGGTGTCTTCCTTGTCCTCATACATCTCGGTGACGTGATTGAGTACCTGTTCGCGGTACTCTTCGAGGGCTTTCTCCTGGTCGATGCGGGCCGCATCGAGATTCTCTTGGCTCACCGATGTCGGGTCGTGACCGACGGGTTCGCCGAAGATGTCTTCGAGGTGGGCGGCGGGATCGGTCGTCACCACGAGTGTCTCGTAGCCCGCTTCGGCGAGTTTGGTCGCCGAGGTTGCAGCAACGGTCGATTTACCGACGCCGCCTTTCCCGGTGAAGAACAGATAGCGCGTCTCGCCGTCGACCGGCTGGAGTTTCTCGGCGACCGCGTCGGGATCGGTCAGCGAGTTGAAGTCGACCGACCCCTCAGTGTCGACGTTGGTTGCCGACCCCACGTCGACGGTGGCCTCGTCGCCGTCGTAGAGGACGCCACCGACATCCGCCAAGAGGTCGAGACCGGCAATCTCGCCGGGTTGGAGCGGATATGTCGCCATCGCATCGACTTTGAACTCCGATTTGGCGCGCTCGATGACTGCTTGTTCGTCCTCGTGTTTTCCGTTGAAGAAGGGGTCTTCACAGACAGATTCGGGCAGATAGCCGTTGATGATCAGCAGCTGGGACTCGATGCCAAGTTCGCCGAGATCCGATGCACTTCGCTGGATCTCATCAACTGAGGAGTCCTCGGGCTTGCCGACGAAGGCAAACGAGGTTTTCTCGCTGTCCTGAAGCGTGTCAATGGCTCGCTCGTACTCCTGTTTTCTGTCTTCCATCGAGGCGGCAGGACCGATACAGGTCGACCCACCCTTTTCGAGTTCAGCGTTCCAGTCGGAGGGCAGTTCCATCAGCCGGATTGTGTGACCCGTCGGCGCGGTATCGAAGACGACCACGTCGTACTCTGGGGAGTCCATGAAGTCGACGAAGTTGTCGAAAGCCGCGATCTCCTCGACACACGGACTGTTGAGCTGTTCTTCGACGGCCTGAATCTGCTCGTCGTCGAGCAGTTGTCGCATCGGCTCGATGGTCTCCTGGCGGTACTCCTCGGCTGCGGCGTCGGGGTCGATCTCGATGGCCGAGAGGTTGTCGACCCCGTCGATATCGGTGACTTCGTGGCCGATCTGCTGGCCGAAGATGTCCGAAAGGTTCGGTGCGGGGTCGGTCGTGACCAAGAGAGTGTTGTAGTCGTTGTCGGCGAGCCACGTCGCCGTCGCACAGCTGACGGTGCTCTTGCCGACGCCGCCTTTCCCGCTGAAGAAGACGAACTCGGTGTCGTCGCTGCTCGGTTCAACAATGTCTCGGGCGTCGGTTTTCGGTTGGGTTGCTGCCATTTAGTGGGCCTCTTGGGCTTGGCTACTGCGCAGTTCGGCTGCCAGCTCATCGTAGGAGAGATACTCATTTTTGGCGACGATCTCGCCGTCGACGGTGGTGATCGGGAGGATTTCGGGGCCGTTTGCTTCGACGAGATCGTAGATCTCCTGAGTGTTGAGGAACTCGTCGATATTGTGCTGCATATTGGCACGCGAAATCTCGGCCTCGGCGAATTCCTCTTCGAGTTGGTCGAGTGCAGCGCTCAGTTCAACAAGTTCGTCGTCGGGGTTGGGTCCACAGACGCCTGTGGAACAACACATCGCTTCTTCGTAGAGTTGGATTTGAGTCATGGGTTTGTTGGATCGGTGATCAAACGAGTCTCGGTTGGTCGGAATCGTCGACCGTGATTGAGAGTCGTCTCGTTTCGTACTCATTTGAACAAAACATGAACTAATCACGTAAACGTTTCGATGATCACTAAATCGAGCGGCGGCCGCATTAGTTCCGCCAGGAGACGAGTCGAGTCGATGCATTCTATCTCGCTGCATATCGGTGTTCGAGCAATTTGGCTTTCAATTCGCCAATTAGGACACATAAAGGTATTGTAGCAACCACTTTGCTGTCGTCGGTCGTTCCCTTCCTGACCATGTTGACTGTATCACCTCTCACTGTAGTATACTGGATATTATGCTCACAATAGATTAGGATATCCTAAATCGTTCTGTTGTTGAGATGGCAATGGCTGCAAAAGAGTTAATTTAGTCATCGATCAACTGTCTGTATGTCAGCGAGCGACCGGCTCCAACGGTATCTCAGCGACGAACGGGGGAGTTGTACGAGCGACGCGCTCCAGGAACGACTCGAAGAACTCGAAGAGTTGGATGCAGCCGTCGGCGGCCCTGATCTTGAAGCGGATGTCGACCTGCTGTCCGCGCTATCCAACGAAACCAGGTACAAGATCGTCCGAATCCTCCATACTGCTGATGAAGAACTGTGTGTCTGTGAATTCGCGCCACTGCTTGACGTGAGCGACAGTGCAATTAGCCATGCACTCTCTCAGCTCACCGAAGCCGGGCTCCTCACACGACGAAAAGACGGAAAGTGGCGCAAATACAAGGCAACGAATCGGGCCACCGCCATGCTAATTGCACTCGATGGCTCTCGATCCGTCGTCCCATAATTACTACCAGCTAGCCGTACGGCGCTATTGAGGCATATATATTTCACATACAAGCTCTCAAGTCGGCAGCAGCGAATCTACAATCTATGAGTGAAGATTCATCGGTTACCTTAGCGTTTGTCTGTGTACAGAACGCCGGTCGGAGTCAGATGTCGACGGCATTCGCCGAACGCGAGCGTGACCGTCGTGGCCTCGAAGACAGTGTTGAAATCGTTACCGGTGGCACTCACCCCGCCGACAGCGTCCACGACGAGGTCGTGACAGTCATGCAGGATTACGATATCGATCTCTCGGATCGAGTCCCACGGGAAGTCTCGACTGAGGAGCTCGAATCGTGTGATGTCGTCGCAACGATGGGTTGTTCGACCCTCGAACTCGATGCTGAGGATGTCGACGTTCGTGACTGGGCGCTGGGGGATCCTGATGGCCAAGGTCTCGATCAAGTCCGTGCGATCCGAGACGATATCGAACAGCGGGTCAAGAGCCTGTTCGACGAAGTCGACACGAACGGTTCGCAGTAAATCAAGGGTCTGGTCGAGCGGTAATCGAGTCACAGAGTGTTTTTATCGGCATAATATGGGCTTTTGGACTACTTTTTTGAATGTGAAATTAAGTCGCATATCAAAACCCATCCTCCGAGGTTGTGGGAAGTTGAGACTACAGGGAGTATAGCAGGGCTTTGATGCGTGGTTTCAGCCGAATCAGTGAACAGAAACTGCTTCAGATCACCTTTATTCGTTTCTTCTTGTCGCATTAACAACTAGATCGTCGTTTTCCCAAGAGTCTCGATAGCGTTGCCACTCGGAAATCTGCGCTGACCCAGACTGAGCTCTCTACTATCCGATCCCTGTTTCCTTCTTCAGTAGCGTCAGCGTGTTATCGGCTATCACGATCGGTGAGTGTTCGTACTCCTCAGTCAATTCGGCCTGTACAAGCAAATCGACTGCTCGCCAAATCGAGTAGAGGAGACACGCGAACGCGAAGTAGAAGAACCGGAGTCCGAAGTCCTTGGATGTCGTCGCAGCCATGAATCGCTTAATCGACCAGTACCCACTCTCGATTTCCCAACGGAAGCCGTACTCCGTGCGGTGCCCGCTCCCCCGGTTCGTCATGAACACCGAATACTGTCGGTGGTCGTGAAAATATACTACCGGAAGTGAGCAGACGAACTTCTTAACTGACTCGTGGTGGACGTGATCGAACCAGGTTCCTGCGATGGCGCGAATATCTGACTCTAATCCGTCGCGTGACTCACGCGTCACACCTACATCAGGAGATAGCTGGAGAGGCTAAAGAGTCCGTCTAATCGGTGAACAAAATCAGTCTATGAAAGCCACCTCAGACCTCTAAAAAGATTGGTGCGAACTCACGTCTGGCTCTGATAGAGGAGAACCAGGATGGCAAATCCGATGAAGAAGTCTGGGAGAAACACGAACGCGCCGATATTTGGGCGAGGGCGGAATCCTAAGACATTGTGTACTAATGGATTTGAGGTACCCGCGTATAGAAGTAGTGCAAGGCTTAGCACAAGCAGGCTTGCTGTGTACTTGTTCGGAAGATCGCGATAGAGCCGCACGTAGATGGCTGCAAGTGCCACCAGCAACACGAGGTTCAGGGTTGTAAAGAAAACCTCCATCCGAATGAGCAGTTCAACCTGTGAGGACAGCGCCCTCGACGGGGGGCCATGGGACGGAATTGATGTGAAGAGTGCGACTAAGAGCGCGATACCACTCGCGATGGTCGCACTCCCTACTGTCGTTCCAAGTGGACTCTCGATCCAGTTACGAATCATCATCAACTCCGGCCTGTTCCGCCACGTCTTCCATGATGTCGAGGTTGTTCATCATTCTGTCTGAGAGGAAGTACATCTGCCCGTAATTGTCGCCTTCCGTGGTCACGATATTGCTCTCTTCGAGGACTTCGAGGTGGTGCTGCACTGTTTTGTAGTTCAAATCTAGATCATTCGACAATTGATTGGTGTTTCGTGGCTGGTCGTTGAGTGCGCGGAGGATACGAAGCCGATTGCGGCCTCCACGAGACCCACCAATGAGCCACCAAAGCAACTGCCGCATCTATCGGGTATTCATTTGGTCGGTGCAAATACATTCTGTCTCGGTGCGAACGATGCTACTCTCCCGAATTAGTCTCCAATCCAGGTGATAATTCGATCAGCGACTTCGCCGTTATTGTCGTCCTGCATCATGAGATGTGTATTTCCGGATATCCCTTCCTCCGGAAGGCTAAGCAGCGTTGATGCGGGACTTGCCTCTCCTGCGAGCTCTGCAGTTGTCTGGGTCGCTTCCTTGCGACCAGTCTGTCCACGCTCGTCGACATAATCGCCATACACACCCATAAACGGTGCATCACCACCCATCTCCGCCACGGTTTGCGGGTCAGTCGGCGCGCCGACCGGCTCAATGGCGACGATCTGTTCAACGAGGTCTGGCACAGTCTGTGCGACCGCGAATCCGGATCCACCACCTGCTGAATGGACGAGCAACACTGACGGACCGATACGATTGAGGAGTGCCTCTAGAGCGGCAGTCTCCTGCGGTGATGCGAACCGACTCCCGCCGCCACCTCCGGTAGTCGATCCAGTCTGGGTTCCAACTGTGGTCTCAGTGGAATCCACAGATGTGGAGTTCTGGTCGCTGCCACGTCCACCCGTCTGGCTTCCACCTTGCCTACCGCCACCACCGCCGCCGCCGGTGCTGACGTATGCGGGGAATGACGCAACGAGTTGGTCGACCGACTCGACCGGATATCGAACGTCCTCGTATGGGTCACCGACTTCAGGTCCGAACCCCCACGTCGGCCATGCTCGATCGATAGACCATCGAGAGAGTGACGCAGAGTCAGAGTTTTGGAGGGAAGCAGTGTCTAAGCCACCTGAATCGACGTTTCGAGGCGGGTTGAATATATACACTGGATGGCCAGCTTCGGCAAAGTACTCCACCCAGCCGCGTCGACCGTCAGGTGTCGTCCGGTAAATGTAGGGTGACAACCCGAGGCCAGGCACCATTACGACGGGTGACTTGTCGGTGGCCGTATCGGGCTGTGTATATACGACTTCAGCACGTCCGTCGATGACCGTACTACTGCTTGTGTTTGCGTTGCCGACGTAGAAATTCCCGAACGTCGGAGAATCGTCATTCTGTTGTTCGGATTGCGGAGAGTCCACGGGGGAGGTCTGTGTATCTGTGTTCGATCCGCCGTTGTTAGCTATGCTATTACACCCTGCAATAGTCGCAGCAAGTGTGACTCCGGTTGCACGAAGAAACGCTTTCCGAGAGATGCCCGATGACATACAGATCGTACTGGCCGGGGAACTGACTTAGTCGATTGCCGAAATCGGCCACAGGTTAGGCACAAATTCATTCCAGTTCATGCAGAACGCCCGATATTGACAAATGATATTAGGTTGAGGTAATACTGTGTCGCCCAGAGCGTATGCATTGAGAGCGCCGGTCTCAATTACAGCACCAGTTCAAACTGGTAGATTGCCAGTGGTTCGCGACCTAGTTATTTCTCGATGTGCGAAGAATCTATTATTGAGTAACGACGATTTCGAACAACTCAGTCATGGATAGAAACCCACGATTTCGTGAAGTACAGCGGTTCCGCCAGCCGTGGATCTGGGCACTTCTCGGTGCGATCTCTCTTCTCATGATCGTGTTAGGGCCCATTTCGTGGGGAGGACTTGCTGTTGTCGGCGCAGTCGCGATACTCCTCTACAGTCTTCGTCTCCAGACTGAAGTTCGAGCCGACGGAATCTATCTCAAAATGTGGCCGCTTCACCGATCATTCCGTCGCATTTCGTGGTCAGAGATCGAGCGATACGAGTCCAAACAGTACAGCCCCCTTCGCGAGTTCGGGGGGTGGGGAATCCGCTGGACTCCGGGAAAACTTGCATACAACGTTAGTGGCGACCGTGGAATTTGGATCGAACGGACAAACGGGCGTACAGTGCTCGTCGGATCACAACACCCAGAAGAGTTCCTCAGAGCCATTGACGAAGCAATACAGTAGTTTTTCGTAGTTTTTGGCCGTGATCACCTACAAGCATGAGAGTGTAAATTACGTTCACAATGAGTGTTGAATGCATCCCCACACAACAGCAGACCGCAGTCGACTGATAAGCCACCGCACCTCTAGGGTTACATAAAATAGCTGCTACGAGAGACACCCGTTCGGTGTCTTTCGTTTGTGCAATCACCGACCGTCGAACTTCCGTTGCGGGACTACACCTGTACAGACGGCAATTCACTAATCCTCTGTCGACTGGTCAGGAACGATTAGTCGATTGCGAGACTGCGAGCGCGTGTCGGTCACCAATGCAGCACACGATTCCTCTGACTCAAATCGGTCAGTACAGGGAATCTCTGTTTCGTGTTTTATGATCGAATTAGTCCTTTATTAGAGGACGTTCACCTCCGATTGGGAGTGTGATCGTCCGGTTACTGGCGAACAGAGCGAACAAGGCGAACAGCGCATAGAGCGTAGGCTCATTGGTCCATACGCCGATAACCCCAAGAATACCGAGCACCCCAAGTCGGTTTACTGGAACCTTCATACGAGGCTGTTATCCTGCCTCTCTGAAAAATCCACTGCGGTATCACATCGTCCGTAAGATGGATCTACTGTCAAAGATCAATATGAACGCACACTGAACAACTGATTTGGCAGGAATCACCTGTAAGAAATAGAGTTGTCGTGCTGAAATCACGCTCTAAGTCTTGCACACGGCCCAGTATGTGGAGATTGTAAGCTCCAAATTCAGTGTCGACGTACCCATTCAGATATTGTCGGCGATATAGGTCTCAAGCTCCTCGACGAGTGGTTGTCGGAAGGTCCAAAAGCCGTCCCAGACGTTCGGTTCGTCTTCAAGCGCGAGGAGTGCGGCGTGGTCCGTAATTTCGGCATCTGGTGGTGGCTGGAAGACGACGAACCACGACCGGCGGTATGGATAGGAAGTTCCAGTGTGGACAGTAACCGGCAGGTCATCAGTGGGATCAGCATCGCCGATGCCGTAGAGATGGACATCAACGCCGCTGTTGCTGAGCGTCTCATAGACAGAGTAGGTGCCACGTTCATCGTAGAGACGAGAGAGTCGTTGGAACGATGCCCGGAGCTGTCCACCAGCGGTTTCCGCTGCCATCCGTTCGATAACCCGTGAGATACTGATCAACAGGAGCTTCTCTTTGTTTGAGGCCGGATACCCACGGAGACGGAATGGAACTTCATCAAGGCCCTGCAAAACGTCGGGAAGTGTGACTTCCCCGAGATCAATGGCACCCGTTTTGTAGAGATCAGAATTGATCAACAATACCGATTCAAGCAGTTCATCGAGTGTTGAGCGAGCAAGGATCTCATCGTCTTCGACCAACGCAACAGTATCTGCTTCTTCCTCAGTAACTTCAAGATCGCTAATTGAGACAGGCTGGCCATCGAGCACCGAATCGAGTAGGCTGCGAACTGGGTACTCAGCCTCCTGATTGAGAACCACGAGATGTCGGTCAGGAGCTTTGATCTTCTCGAAAAACCCACGCAACGATTCCACCATTAGAAAAAATATGCATTCGGGCAAGCAAAAATATGTTGTTGAATAATCAACCGTCATGCAGCAGTGAGGAATCGGTGATATCCTTACTCATTCATCGTAGGCCAGTTCAATGAGCCACCGGGATGTGTCTCTTTTTGGATCAACATCTTCATCGCCAATGAACGGCGAGAGCATATCACCGGCCATCAACAGACGAAAGATGAGCTCTTTCGCTTTAGGTTCGAGAAAGTAGGTCTGTCGACCATTGTAGACGGTCTCGGAGCGGTCGATGAAGTCACCGTCAAGTAGCGATTCGACAATGCGGCTGCCTTCGTGTGAGGTGTCATCTGCCCCGGTGCCACAGCCCTTACCTACAAATTGCATGCTTCCGAACGTGATCTATGGAGTACACGACACTCGGCGAGACGGGAATGACGGTCAGTCAGATCTGTCTGGGTTGTATGAGTTTTGGGTCGGGGCGAGAATGGATGCTCGACCGCGATGAGAGCGAGGAACTAATCGAGCGGGCGCTCGAACTCGGCGTGAACTTCTTCGACACGGCCAATATCTACTCGAACGGTGAGTCCGAGGAGATCCTCGGTGATATCCTTGCGGAGTATGACCGTGACGAGCAGGTCGTCGCCACGAAGGTCTGGGGACAGATGCGCGAGGAGGACCCGAACTCCCAGGGACTCTCGCGCAAGACGATTGAGCAGGAACTTGCCCACAGTCTCGACCGACTCGGGATGGAAACGGTTGATCTCTACCAGATCCACCGCTGGGATCCGAAGACGCCAATCGAGGAGACACTGCGTGTGCTGGACGACACCGTCCGCCGTGGGCAGGTTCGCTATCTCGGCGCGTCTTCGATGTGGGCCCACCAGTTCGGCGACGCACTACACACCAGCGAGTCGCTCGGTCTCGAACGGTTTGCAACGATGCAGAACCACTACAACCTCCTCTACCGCGAGGAAGAACGTGAGATGCTTCCCCTCTGTGAACAGGAGGGTGTCGGCGTCATTCCATGGAGTCCGCTCGCACGCGGGGTCGCAGCTCGCCCACACGAGCAGTTCGACGCGACGACGCGCGGCGAGACCGATTCGTACCTCGAAGATATGCCCTACCTCCAGGGTGGCGGCGAAACAATCAACGAACGCATCCAAGAACTCGCCGATGAGAAGGGCGTTTCGATGGCACAGATCGGGCTCGCATGGCTCCTCCACCAGGACGCCGTCGACGCCCCCATCGTCGGTATCACGAGCATCGACCACCTCGAGGACGCCGTAGCGGCGACGGAACTCGATCTCTCTAAATCCGATTTAGATTACCTCGAAGAACCCTACGAACCACTGCCGGTCGCTGGCCACGAGTGAGGCCCGGTTCGGTGAGGGCCTAAGATATGGTGGCTATCAATAGGTCTATAAATCGAAGTAGGCGTTCTCGTGGATCTCACAGCGATCACCACGGTCCAGCGAGAATGATTAGAGGCCGACGCGGCTGATGTGGTCGTGATCTTCGCCGCTTGTTTCAAAACGGCCTGATCGTCCGGTTGGATTGGTCTCTCCGGATCCGTCGTCGTAGTACTGGAGCTTCCGTTTCAGGTCACGGGGAACCGCGACCCTGCTTTCTGTGCGTTGATGAGACCCGTCCGCGCCGTTCTCTCGACTGTCTCACGTAGGTCGGCACTGAAGCGGCTGTTCCAACTGCGCCAGGGTGTCGACTGGTCGGGAACGGAGTCGAACCCGAGCAAGCGACGGGTTTCAATTCGATAGCTGTACGAATATTCGATAGTTGGACGCGAACGACTTACTAAGACTGTCTTCACCCCCTATTTGCAATGGCAGAAAGCAACGACCGACACGCCGAAGCTAGCGATTCTAAAACGGGGTGCAGCTAATCATGCGAATTCCAGTTCCCAATAACAAACTTGTCGCCTTCACACTCGCGGGTGCCCTCCTCACGGCGATCGTGGCGGGTGGCCTTGCTATGCCCAGCATTGGCCTCGGGCAGGATGGCGAGAAATCTGGCTCGCCTGGAACGTCCGCGTCGGACGCCTCACAACAGGTTGCTGACGATGCCCCAACGCCAAATCAGAACTTCACGCCAGAGGTTCAGACACAATCCGACTACGAGGGCGAAGAACACGAGGAAGAATACGAAGAGGACGAAGAACACGAGGAAGAATACGAAGAGGAAGATGAGGACGAAGAACACGAAGGGGACGAGTAACCGAGATGAAGGGATCGCTCGCATCGCTGACCGAACGGTTCGGAAATAATCACCACGAGTTCAATTGCTGTGATACGACGTTTCTGGTTCAAGCGACAGGCATCCGAGCCGACGCTGCGGTGACTGCGGCACGAGACACGGCTAAGTCACTCGAAGCACAGCTGAACGCCTTCGACGAGGCTAGTGCCGTCAGCCAGCTCAACCGCGAAGGAGAAATCGTGAACGAACACATCTCCTGTATCGTCCGCCGTGGACTCGAATACAACAATCGGACCGAAGGAGTGTTCGATATCCATCAGGGCTGCGTCGAACAAGAACTCAAAGCGTTCCTGCGTGGCGATAGTGATGCACCACCCACAGACTTCGATACCGGAACTGTCCGTGTCAGCGGGTCTCAGGTCACTACCGACGTCGAACTCGACCTCAATGGTCTCGCCAAGGGGTACATTGTTGACCGGGCCAGCGAGGCACTCGCAGGTCTTGCTCGACGGGGGTTCGTCAGTGGTGGTGGAGATATGTCGCCGCCGACCGGCCCGGTGGCCATCGAGAGCCCGTATGGCGACGACAAACCGTTGAAGATTCTGGACACGGACTGGCACGTCGCGACATCCGGAGGATACCGACGTTCGCGAAACGGGACGGATCACATCTATGACGCAACTAGCGAGTCGCTCGGCTCGCGTCACGAGTCCGTTACCGTCGTCGCACGTCGCGACTGTATGGAGGCCGATGCCCTAGCAACGACGCTCGCCGCACTTCCCCTCGACGAGGCACGTGAATTGGCAGCCGAGTGGGAGGGACTAGAGGCACTGATCATTCAGGACGGTGTCTTCCACACAACAGAGCGGTTCAATACACATGTCATGGACACATAAGCAGCGAATCACCATTGTCGCCATCGTCGTGCTGGTTGTGGCCGTTCCAGCTCTCTGGCAGATCGGCGATGTGCGTGCCGCCCAGGCAACGGAGAAAGCACAGAGCGACCTCGTTGATCAGACCGTTTCGGAGCGACAGGCACCGGCAGATTACGATGGGGATGGCATCAACGACTCTGGCGACAAATGTCCGACACGTCCAGAGACAGATAACGGGTTCCAGGATTCGGACGGCTGTCCCGATGTCGTCGAAACAACGAGAGTATCGTAATGTCACAACTCGTCTGGCTCCTTGACCGCGGTGCGGCACTCGTCACATACCCGTTGCTGTACTTGGCAGTACTCACAGGCGTCCTCTACAACACGGAGTCGTTCGGCGTGCTTCATGAGGCCGCCCAACGCATACACATCGAACTATCCGTGTTCGCGATGATCGTCACGTTGCTACACGCGGGCCTCGGCATCCTCGACGCGTGGTTCGTCGTCACCGGACAAGTTCCGGAACCAGCATACTCGATGCCGTACTTCATCGGCGGGATCGCTGTCGGCGCAGGCGCACTGCTCATGCTCGTCGTCGCAGTGCTCGGCTTTACTGACGCGAAACGCTTCGAGCGGCCCTGGGGGCCACGTGTCGTCCATTCGTTCGCCTACGCCGGATTCGCCTTCGGGACGATTCACGCGGCAGCGATTGGCACCGACCTGCCGGGACTCGTCCGTCCCCTGCTGGGTCCCTCGGTGGCGTTTCTCGTGTACGTACTCCTGTTGCGTCTGCTGGTGCTTCGCAGGAGACCGTCGAACGCGACTCCGAGCTAATAGCCATCCCAGAGGCCCAGCATCCGGTCGACGACTTTGTCGGTGAACGAGCGTTGATAAACCGTGTAGAGGTACGTTACTCGATCAGGATCGCTGGCCTCGTAGACGACGCTCCGGCCGTCGCGCTCTTTCGTGACGAGGTCGGCCTCGGCAAGCTTCGACAGGTGCCATGAAATGGTCGATTGCGCCTTGTCCAGACGGTCGCTTAATTCGGTCGTCGAGAGCGGACCATCCGTGAGAAGGTGTGCGAGGATGCGACGGCTGTACTCCCGCCGCAACGCGTTCATCACTGCTCGGTCGGCTTCGTCGAACTCGGCAGCGGGGTAGTACCGCGTGTACTTGCCGTCGTCCGAGACGTCGATCAGGCCTTCGTTAGCGAGCCAGCGGAGTTGATACTGGAGCGTTCCCTGTGCGTACTCAAGTTCGTCGAGGAGTGCGCGAAAGTGAACGCCCGGTGTGTCGGCTATTCGCTGGTAGATTGCCCGCCGGGAGTCCAGTTCGAGGTCCGGTTCCGACATTGCTCAGTCCCGCGTGAGAGCGACGAAGAACGCCAGGAGGCCACCGAGGATGAGGATTGCACTCGCGTGTTCGAGCAATTCGAGCGTCGCGTACGGGATATACGGGAGCAGCGGATACTCGAGAAACACGATAAGTCCGTAGACCGCGAACATCACGTACCCGAGTGTAACTATTCGCATCCGACTATCACGTTCCCGTCGCCACGCGAGGAAACTGAGGACGCTGAGTCCCCCAGCGAGGACAAAGATACCGAGACTGACGTACTGTTCAAGAAGTTGTGCGAGTGGCATACTATTTATATACAGGACCGGTGAGACGACTCGACGTTCGGTACATCCCAACTGAAGTGGGTATCCAGCAAAACGATTGGCGTTCAACCATCGAATCTACTCATCTAACGCGACAAGGTATCGTGGGTCTACAATCCAAATGGCACGGAAGCTCAATCGTGAACCGTCTCCAAGTCAACCGTCAAATCGTAACAAACGCAACCCGTTCAAGCTAACGAGGACAGTCGACCCCTCGTGGCCGACGACCGCGAGAGGAAGCGGAATCCCCGTGGTGAGGATTGCGGTCACCATGATCGCGATGGCTCCGAAGGCGATAGCGAAGTTGACGTGCAGCGTGCGGCGGGCCTTCCGACTGAGCGCGAACGCGTAGGGGAGTCGACTGAGTTTGTCCGACATGAGGACGATATCGGCCGTCTCAAGGGCCACGTCGGTACCGGCACCGCCCATACCGATGCTGATGTCCGCCGTCGCCAGCGCTGGGGCGTCGTTCACCCCGTCCCCCACCATCGCGACGGCCTCGTGGCGTTCCTGCAGCGACTCAATATGATCGATCTTCTCTTCGGGAAGCAACTCGGCATACACCTCGTCGATGCCGAGTTCCTCTGCGGTGTGTCGGGCGACGCGTTCGTTGTCGCCGGTGAGCATGACGATTTGTTCGACGCCCTGCTCTCGGAGTTGCTCGATGGTCTCTCTCGCGTCCGATCGGATCGTGTCGGTGAACGCAAGCCAGCCCAGCACGCTCAGTCGACCGTCTCCCTCACCAATCACGAGGACGCTCGTCTCCCCGTTCTGTTCAAGGTCATGGACGGCGTCGAGACCGGTCTCGAGGCCGTCGATGGAGCGGTCGGACAGCACAGTCTCGACGTAGCGTGGATTTCCGATATGGATGGTCTGGCCCTCCACGGTCGCGTGCACGCCTTTGCCGACGACGGCCTCGAAGTCACTGGCGTCGGGGATGTCGATCGAACGGGCTTCGGCGGCCTCGACAGTCGCCTCGGCGAGGTGGTGTTCCGAGCGAGACTGGACCGCTGCTGCGAGCTTCAGCAGTTGATCCTCTGTCGACGACCCAGTGGGCTGGGTGCTGTCCTCGATCAAGTCGCTATCGATACCCCCGTCAGTCGACACGAGAGCACCGTCACGCGCATGCAGTTCGGTCAAGCGCGTGTTGCCTTCCGTGAGCGTTCCTGTCTTGTCGAAGGCGACGGCGTCGGTGTTGCCAGCGGTCTCGATGTGTTCGCCGCCCTTGAACAGCAGACCTTGTCGCCCGCCCGCGGAGATGGCCGAGAGCACAGCCGCTGGCGTCGAGATGATGATCGCACAGGGCGACGCCGCGACCATGAGTGTCATTGCGCGATAGAAGGTCGGCTCGAAAGGGCGACTCATGAGGACCATCGGAACCGCGATAGCGAGCGCGGTCAATGCGAACACACCCAGAACGTAGGGCTGTTCCAAGCGATCGAGAAGTTGCTGCGTCGGCGCTCGCTTCTCCTGTGCCTCCTCGACCATGCGGATGAGGCGGGAGAGAGCGGATTCGTCGGGTTCCCGCGTTACGCGCACTTCGAGGCTGCCCGACTCGTTGATCGTCCCGCTGAAGATATCGTCACCGGGTTCTTTCGGCACGGGGACTGACTCCCCAGTGAGCGACGATTGATCGACAGTGCTTTCGCCGGCCTCGACAACTCCATCCAGCGGAATTCGGTCGCCGGGCCGCACGACGAACACGTCGCCGACCTCGACATCGTCTATGTGGGTCTCCGTTTCCTCACCGTTGTCGATGACCTGTGCGGACTCCGGTCGCATCTCGACCAAAGACTTGATCGCCGATCGTGAGCGCCCGATAGCGTACTCTTCAAGAACGCCCGAAAGCGAGAACAGGAACAATAGCATCGCGCCCTCGAACGGTGCACCGATATAGAGCGCACCGAG
>Ga0208412_1000800_pt1 | contig 15231 bp, 11 predicted proteins | sample AntDeeMetag02WF4_FD_184758 | JGI IMG/M metagenome (GOLD analysis project Ga0208412, IMG submission 184758) | Saline lake microbial communities from Deep Lake, Antarctica - Antarctic Deep Lake Metagenome 02WF4 (SPAdes) (version 2) | ecosystem: Environmental > Aquatic > Non-marine Saline and... | reverse complement strand
GTTGTGTTGCTGTCTCACAGTGTGATATGAGGGTACCACAGCTCAGCACTTTGTTTGGTGGTCGACGAGATCAGACCTACTCTGAGTGTCGGAGATGTGGGTCGACGGTGGAGTCGGGAACGACAGTCTGTCCAGTGTGTGAACAGCAGTCAGTAGCTGAATATGTTGTGAGTTAGGGATCGATTCTCTCGACAGCCTCAAGTTCCTTGTTATCGCAGTGCTTATTACGAACTCTCAATGGATATCTCCGAAGAACTCACCTGTCTGTTTACTGCTGAAGTCGAAGAACACGACCAATCGTACGTTCTTGAAGTACCTAAACAGGAAGTTGATGTCGGCTACGTCGACCCTGCTGAAGATTACCAAATTGCACTTGTCGGGACCGCTGAGAACCCCTCACAGTCGGCTCCTTCACAATCAAGCGATACCCACGATCAGCAACCGGAGACTGATCAGCCACCCGTAAGCAAAGGCGAAAATCGGGTTGTCGAGATCTCGGAGTTAGGAGATCAAGGAGATGGTCTTGCCCGCGTAGAGCGTGGTTTCGTCGTAATCGTTCCTGAGACCAAGAAAGGACAGCGGGTTCGGATTAAAATCGAAACGGTGCGAGAGACAGTTGCGTTTGCACACGTGCTCGAACATCTCGGTAGTGCCGACTCCATGGCTTCAAATTAGACTATATCACGTCGACTGAATTCTGCTAAAACTAAAAGACTACATCAGTAGCTAAGTGGCTGTTTGGAAAACTAGTTTCTTCGATAACAAATGTTTAGTATCATCTGAGGGCACTGTCTAGTTAAGCCAGTTTGAGAAGCGAGCAGGTCGTTGAGTTATTTGGTTAGAATGCTCGCAGACCTGCTCAGCGAGTCGTTGGCGGCGGATTATGAAGAATGTTGGGAGCGTGAGCGGACGGCGACACCCGTCAGGGTGTTCGCCGTCCAGCTCCATGCGACCGGCTGTTCACTGAGAGAAACAAAAGAGATTCTTCGCTTACTTGGCGTTCAACGCTCTCATCAAGCCGTTTGGCAGTGGGTACATCAGCTAGCTGACAGCGGTCACAACCCGCCTGAGGCGAAGCCGAAGCGGGTTGCAGTTGACGAGACCGCTGTCAAAATCAACGGCGAGTGGTCTTGGTTGTATGCTGCAATAGACATCGAGACAAAATTGATTCTCGATGTCGAGTTGTTCGGACGACATGGCACCGATCCAGCTGCGGCGTTTCTCCATCGACTGACCGAGAAACACGATCTCTCCGAGACCGTGTTTCTCGTCGATGGCTACGGCTATCAGACTGCCCTTGCTCGATTAGGGCTGAGCGGTCAGCTCGATTACGTTGAACGAAACCTCATCGAAAAATGGTTTCACACACTCAAAATAAGGGTTGACCGCTTCCATAATTCGTGGGTGGGCAGTCGGTCAGCCGTCCGTGAATGGTTGATACAGTTTGTACAATACTATAACTTTCATCGCCCGCATCAAGCCCTCGATGGACGAACACCAGTTGAGGAGGTTATCTAGACAGTGCCATCGAGCAGATCTCAAAATTGTATCGAACTATACGGCCAAAGATGATCTTGAACAAGTATTAGAAGACAAGTGGGTTGATTGGCGAATCAAAGGAATGGTTGACGAAAAAAGAACGGAATGTGAAGAACGTGTGCTTACAGAAATGGACAGACAGACGCGGCTTAGTGATTATTGACCATGGTTACCTATGTATTCCAATTATTCAACAAGGGAAGACAATTTCACAAGAACTTTTTGAAGGCTGTAATTGAGCCATCGACCGTGCCTGTGAGTGAAACTTGACGGCCACAGCTGGACCGGTGAGTCTCCGGTCTACATCGACTGTACGCACCTAGACGGAGGTAGGACAAACCGTATATCCAATTTTGGAGACTGCTAAGTCAACGAGACGTAGATTACGAGGTAGTGCTGTTCGGCTCACGATTATCGAGAAAGACCTCAAGCCACTCAGAAAGCTCATCCACAGAGATGGTTGCTGGGGTAGTGCCGTCTGTGTCGACTCTCATAATCTCACTGTCCCGTCCCCACCCACAAACAAGCGGGGCTGTCTCCGTATCACGACTCTTCGCATGTTTCGAGAAACGTTCCGGTTCTTCACTCGAATAGTGCCAAGTCTGGATAAGTTGATTCAACAGGGGATTGCCCGGAGCCAGATAGTGCAACGAGGGATATTCATCAGCACACGCTGCCGAAAACGTTACTGCTGTTTCGTCTTTTCCAGGAGCAATTTTCCCCGAAAGCGTCTGTTCGTTATCTATCTCAGGGAGTTCGAACTCAGTACATTTGAGGCGATATAATGACTCTTTGAATTCGGCCGAGTCGATATCTATACTCTCAGCTGCCTCTATATCCTCGAATGGAGTAAATACGACTCCGGCATCAGTGAGTACTTTTGACCGTGTGAGTACTGCTTCTAGCCCAGAGGTGTCGAACGGTGCAGTATACTGGTAATCCTCATCTTCATCCCTATCGTCTGCGATATCTGGGTGTCGGTACGATTGCCAAGCATCCAGTTTTGCTTCATCAATGACATCCTGTTTGACGAGATCATCGTCGACTGTCTCTAAGGACTCACCAACGTCGACCCGATCACTGTCTTCTTCTCGATCGATTTGATCAGAGAACTCTTTGTCAGCTCGTTCGACTGCTTCACGACTTTCCGTTCGGTCAGTCTCTAGCGTTGCAGATCGAATTTGATTGCTGACGCCGGACAATATCGGCTGCATCTCTCCAACGACGTTCTCAAAGAGACCGATTCGAGTATCAAGACGTTCGTAGATATCTGTTTCAACGGTATCTTCGTAGCTGTAATTTAGGATGGTGACTTCCTCGAACTCTTGACCGATGCGGTCGATACGCCCAATCCGCTGTTCGACACGCATTGGATTCCACGGAAGATCGTAATTGATCAGTACACCACACTCTTGGAGGTTTAGACCCTCGCTGGCAGAGTCAGTACAGATGAGTATTTCTACAGTCCCATCATCAGTAGAGAACTCACGCTTGACACGTTCTTTCCCAACTGGAATCCACGTTCCAGATTCGCGGTCATACATCTCGCCTCCACGTCCCGAATAGGTCGCTACTGTTTCACCATGGATCGAGATGAGGCTCTCTCGGATGAAATCCATCGTATCCGTATACTGTGTAAAGATGATCGCCCTATTGTGCCCCTGTCGATCTATCTCGTTGAGATCCTCTTTCAGTTGGCCAATCTTCGGGTCCTGAGTAATATCTTCGAGCTCGTCAGCAAATGACTCCAGCTCCTCAATTTCCTTTTCTAACAGGTACAACCCCTCATCTGTGACATTGGGAATGATTTCGGCGAGATCGATCTCTTCGAGTTCCTTGTCTAATTCATCTAATTCGTCGACGTCTTCGAGATCGTACTCGTCTATCGCCTCCATGGCAACCTGTTTCGAATCGCTCTCTTTGTCCCCAGCTTGTTGTTTGCCCTGCATCACTGTTCGCTGGCTTCGAAGTTTTGTGAGTCGATTACGCAGGCTCTGAGAGATAGCATAGACACTGCTGGTCAGCCGTTGGCGATAGGTGGTCATGACGAAGCCGATCGCTCGTGTGTCTGCCTCGTCGGACTGCTGAGCGAGTTTGTAGAACTTCCGTGTGTAGTCGTCGATTCGGTCATACACCTCGCGGGTCTCCTCGGTCAGCTCGATTTTGCGTTGGTTTGGATCACGTGTCGGAACTGTCGCATCAAGAAGGTCCACCTGCTCGTATTTGCGAAGGGTATTTCGCGTATTTCGATGAATGAGTGCATCGACAGGCGTCGACTCGGAAAGAATCTCTTGGACGACACGCCAGCCCGCTTCAGTAAGCTCATCGAGTGCGGAGAGGCGTTCGTTGCGCGAGTACGTCAGCCACTCCTCGTCGGCCTTCCATTCTGGATAGAGAAGGTATTTCAGCTTCTCATCTTCCTTCGCTTCGAACCGATTGATATCGTACTCATCCAGCGCCCTCTCGAAACTCTCAATGTATCCGTCGTAATGTTCGCCATAATCACTTGCGAGGTCACAGGCGCGGAGGACTCGTTGCTTGGCAATCGCTCGTGCCTGTTGCTCGTTTTTGATTTCGAGTTCTTCCCCGAGAGCATCGAGCACTCGGTCAGAGATACTTCGCTCACCGGTAAGCCGGTCTTGATACCGGTTCTCTGTAAGCGTCGCTTGTGCAGACCAGGAGTCATCGTCAGTGGCATCATCGCCGTCTAGTTTCTTTTCGAGAGCAGCGCTGAGTGCACGACGGGTTTCGAAGAACTTCTCAAAGTCATCTTGATTATCCCACTCGCCAGGGAGGTCGAGCAACGACATCAGATCGTAGAGCTCGCCAGCATGCAATTGCATCGGCGTCGCAGTGAGTAGGTAGTATGTCTGTGTGTGATCGCGGAGTCGTTCCAGCATCGAATAGAAACTGCTCCCCTTGCGGCCATTGTGAGCCTCGTCGACGATGACGGCATCCCATACACCATCGCGTTTCGATGATTGTCGACCGCGGCAACTCGCGGGTACATCCTCTCGGGTTCGAACAGTTCCTCCGTCTTTCGGAGCGACCTGGTTCCAGCGACCTTCCAAGCGTGCGGTGTGCCACGACATGATGACAACAGTGGGTGTATTGGGGGCCGTGTCACCTCGGGACTCGTGTAGGAATCGCCAGATCGGGCTCTCGACCCATGCCTGTTCGCGTTCTTCGTCATCGAGATCGAGTTCAGACGCCGCTGGTGGGTACTGTTCTCGTCCGAATGCATCGATGAACGCATACTCGTACTCACTTCCCCGTTCGTATCGGTACGTGTTGAGATTGAATTTCTCCCACATCTCTTCTTGCCACTGGACTGCGAGGCTTGCTGGGACGAGCAACAGTCCCGTCTCTAGTTCGTTGGTGAGGCCGAGCCGTGAGAGCGTGAGCCCAGCCTCGATGGTCTTCCCTAGGCCGACCTCGTCACAGAGCAAGAAGCTGTTCGGGTAGGTATTGACGAGCGTATCCGAGACGACACGCTGGTGTGGCCATGGGGTAATGGTACTCGCCTCTTCGGCAAGGGCAAGACCCCCCGGCGAGAGGTGGCCGTCGGCAATGATATTGGCCTTATCGCGTTCGGTGGGGGGTGCTTCACCACGGGCGATCTGAATTGCTTCCTCTAATTGTGTCTGGGAGTCCGGATCTTTCCAGTCGATAAGATCTTGGATGATGGCCTCTGGAAGATCATGGACCTTGACGTAGGGATGATCGTCTTCCCAGAGACGCCTGAACGTGTCGACATCGCTGTCGACGTATGCGGACTGTTGGTCGACCCATGACCGGTGGATCTTGAACCGTTCGTAGTTGTTCTTCCAGCCGCCGACCGTCTCGTTGACGCTGCCTTCGAAGGAAATAGCGTTCCCAGCATCGTCGTGGAAAATACCCATCTTCGGGTGAAAGATGCGCCAGGAGCTTTCGCGTGGGACAGCGACTTTGATATGAAGGCGGTCCTCACGGAGCAGTCGAGCAAGAAGTTGGAGCTGTGCATCCAGTTGTTCGTCCTCCAGTTCCTCCAGCGAGTCGGAGAGTTCGTCAGTGAGAGCTTCAAGCACGGGGCGGTCAGTTGTATAGAGTTCCGTGCCGACGACCAGACGCATCTCGCCGTCGTTCTCTAAGAGGGCATCAATTCCTTTCGAGGCTACCGCGAGTGCACTGCTGGAAAAGTAGCCAGCGATCCGGTCGTATCGGATCGACCGCTCAAGAGCGGGGACGTAGAACTCGTCGACGAGGTAGGAGCCCTCGGAACTGGGCTGGCTCTCATAGATAGAAGACCAAGTTCGATCTCGGAGTGTCGACATAACGTGTTCCTGATATTCTATCAGTGCGACACTAATAAAATGTGGATAAGGGAACTGCCCTATTCAGTAGTCGTCGATACCTTTCTGTTGGGTTTGTTCGCTATCCTCGGCGAAGACGTTCGGACTGAAATCAAGATCAAGTACGTCGCGTGTCCGACCGGCCGCAAGATCACGGGCGAGTTCCCAATCCTCGTAGTCGTGGGGGAGTACCTGAAGCAGTGCTTTTAGTGTCGATTTGAACGTTGAATCGGAGTCGAAGTTTCGTTCTCGAAGCCAATCGCAGCAGGCACTCTCACCTTGAACATCGTACACGTGCATTGCCGCGTGAACCTTGTCCAGTGCAAGACCGAACGAAAGGTCGTCAGGATTCACCGGAGTCCGGCTAGATCGGTTCTCTGGCTTCTCATTGATATTTTGGACACGATCGGAGTATCCACGCAGTTTGATGTCACCACTACTTCTCCGCCAAATCTTAGTGTTACGTTTGATATCATCAACATCAATTCCAACACCTAACCCGAGCTGGTGACCTTCATCATAACTAAATGTTTGCTTTCCATAAACTAACCAACAAAGTATATACCATTCAGTAACGCCATCTAAGTCATCAATTCCCTCTGCTTCCAGATATTCTTCTGCTAGAACCCTTGTTACTGCTTCTCGTGCTTCTTCAAGGGCTTGACGCGGTGGAACATCTTCATCTTGATCATCCACAACAGGGTACGACTCTGCGAATACTCTCAGTGTTGGACCGAATGCACTGATGATAATATCTGTTTTTGTTAAATTAAAACTAGAGTCAATTAAGTCACGAGCGGCATTCTTTGCGGCAGCTCGTGTTTTATGTTTTACATCACTCCACAGAGTCGGTGTAGATCTTCTTTTTTCATCGGTTTGATGTGGTTTCCTTCCAACTAAGAGTAATGTACTATCTGCTGAACCGCTACCTTGTGTATCCGTCCGATTAGGTCGTTCACTCGTAATCGGATGGGTTGCAGTTATTGTGAATCCAGAATTGATAAGTGATTTAGTGAGTGTATCCCAAGCATCTGTCTCCTTATGAGTGAACATAACCGTCATAACACCCCCTGGTTCAACCACTCTATAAATCTCGGAGAATATATCACTCATTTTATCTTCGTAATCTCTTCTAGCTAAATCTTTCTTTGAGGTGTTCTCGGCTACATCACTGAATCTTGAAGGATTTGCAACCGCTTCGCTGTCTTTATCTGTCAATTCTTCAGTGAAGAGATCTGGGAACACATCGTCGAGATATTGTTTCAGCCATACATAGAATATGTCAGACAGTTCGGCATACATAATACTGGAATAGTACGGTGGATCTACTACTACAGACTCAACTGAGTTTTCTTCTATGTTAAGATCGGCTGCGTCACCAGTTAGTATCTCCGCCGGTTCTGTTTCAGAATTCTCTAAGTATCCTACAATTTTTTCATATGATCCTAAGATCCTGTCTAATATGTCAAGATACTGTTGGTTACCAGAGGACGGATTGTTGTCTGTGAATTGCCATTGAGGGCTTAGATTTTTTGCACCGGTGAGGTCCTTTGGATATCCTCGTTGTATATCATAAGGTGATAATCGAGAATTTCGATCGACCATTTTACCGCCCGCAAGTGCGAGAATCGCCATGATCGCTTCTGACTTTTCCTGAGGGTACTGTTCCTTAATTTGATCTTTTACCTGCTCAAATGCCTGCCAGTATTCATAGAGTGCTACTAATTGACGATCTGTGAATACATCTCTCCATTCAGAAAAACCATATCCGGCCGGTTCTGAGGTTTTTTGGCCATTTTGAGCGATTTTCTGTGTCAGTAGTGAAAAGAGGTTGAAATCGGATTCAACACGATCAACGGCTTTTTCGTACCCTATATAATCTTCTTTATTTGCTACACGATACCCTGAACCACCACTAGATTTTGTATATTTAACACCGAGTATATTATATTCATATTCACCATCTTTTACTCGACTTTTCACTTCACTACTTTCAGTAACTACTTCACAATTAGGACATTCTGTATTTCCTCCTCGAGATCGGGGCCCATCTTGAGGATTGAACTCTTGTTTGGTAACATCGTCAGGAAGTTCAACTCTTTCGAAACTCAATTCCCCATCACTGTAATCGGGTCTTGCAGCAATTCCTTCGGATGAAGACCGTTTAAGTAACCATAATTTCGACGTTAATGGAAGATCACACCCGCAATTTGGACATGTAATTGTGTACGTCGAAATATAATGTGAGGGCGTTTGACTATTTCCTTGGCTGGGGTAGTATTCTTGTAATTCCTCTGTGGCGATCTCATCAATCTTGGAACCCCATTGTTCCACCTCTTGACGTAGATGACCAGCAGATATTGGATAATCAAGGACCACCTTCAGCATTACAGAAGGCACTGGATTGAGTTCGTTTGCTTTTGTTGGAAGACCATACCGCAAGGATTCTAGGGGAATAACACCTGAGCCAGCAGTTGGATCCAAGACTGTTGGAAGATCTCCATTCCAAAAATCACGCAATTTTGAATGAAGCTCTTGTTGTTGCTTTCTATCCGGACTTGATTCGAATGGCCGAGGGTAACCATAGTGTTCGCCCAGTGTGCCAGAACGCTCTCCCTCTGTAGACTTTTTATTTATAACATATTCTTCTAATGGAATATCTATCCCGCTTCTTGGCTTGATTTGCATTAAATCAAGAATATCATCGCTACTAGCTCCTGAAGGAAGAACTGAAGCCAAAACAGCTAGTCGTGCTGCCGGAGTTGGCCGACGAGCATACCAAGGAAATAAATACCTATTAGGAGGCATATGTTTTGGATTATCTTCTTTCAGATTCTCAATACCAACTGCTTTCAGGGGTAATTTACCTTCGATAGCCAGATCTTTCAGGTCTTTATTAGAGTTTGTATTGTTGTTCATGTTAGTTAATGTGGTTTGTGAGTAATATTCGCAGTGCTTTCTCGCCGCTCGGTGACGATGGTGATCGACACTTCGCATGCCAGTAGTAGCACTCTTGATCACTCATTCGCGCGATACCACGACACAACGCTCGCATCCGGTCGACACGCTGGATCGGTTTCACACCGAGAAAGCCCAACGTAAGCCGCACACCGACAGTTTCGGGCAGGAACACCTCGGCGGGACCAGTCGCAGTCACGACCGATTCGTCTAACTCGGCCCCATTGAGGGTCTCGCGCACAAGCGGCAGGATCGACCGGAGTCGACTCTCGGAGAGCCGCGTGATCTTCACTGCAGTCCACTCTTCCCAGTCCCATCTGTCGACCTCCGGCGCAGCCGACTCTCCGAACACCGCCCCGAATGGCTCTGTTACGAGTCCACGATTTGGGTTCTCCCGCCGCAAGCGGGCCTGACGAGCTTCTGCCTGTGCGTGGGGCAGTAGCTCGTACAAGGTCAGCGATGCACCGTCAGCATCGTCATGCCGGACGATGGCGAACGTTGGTCGACCGCCGTAGACGCTGCTCCCGAAGCTACTCGGGGTGAACGTCTCGCTCTCTGGCGGCGGCGTGACCGAGTCGACGTTGGATGGTGGGTGTGATGTCATTGCTGGAGGTCTGCAGGCACTTCGACCGGTCCGCGGGCTCGCACCTTCACATCGATGCTCGTCTGTCCAAGCTCGCTTTGTAGTTCGGCAAGCAGATCGGCTTCGGTATTCGTGATCGGCTCCGGCTCGTCGAACTCGACGCGGAACTTGAGTTCGACCCGCGAGGCACCGTCGAACGGATCCGGCTGGTTCGTCACACGCGAGAACTCGTCGATGTCGCCGGTAAACGTTGCCTCGTATCGGGCCCCGGCTGCCGACTCTGTCTCGAATACCATTCGTACCGAAACGTTCTCGGCACGGTCCTTGAATGCTTGGCGCTGTGCGATGAACGATCCTTTCGAGAGTTGATCCTCTCCACCGACCTCGATGGTAACGCGATCGATTCCGGGGTCGCCACCGGATGCTGCTTTCCCGAGCGCATGCGTCCGTACTTCGTTAAACGCTCTCGATGCCGTCATCAGACCGGTCGACTGGTCCCAATCGTTCGGCTGGGCACAGTCCGTACAAAGCCCACGCGGATTCAGTTCATCTGGACCATCGACGATCTTCCCACAGTTGGTGCAGTGGTCATCGACGACCGGTTCGTGTTCTGAGCAGTAGTCTCCCTCCGTGTCGACTTCAGTGTCGCAGCCATCTTCTGCACACGTCACCTGCTCAGTCTCCGGCGGACGGATCGAATCGTGGTGGACGCTTAAAAGAGCGTCAATGTCTGTGTAGACGGTGTACTCGTCACCGATCTTCACATCTGAATCCCGAATATTGGTTTGGACATCAGGTGATGCCGAGAGTGGATTCGCTTTCTGCCAGTTCTCTGGGCGATCATCGTCATCGCCGTCCCAGTAGGCGACCCCACCGTCTCCAGCAGTGTTATCCCAGTACGTGTAGCCACCCTCGTCAACCATCTTGGCGACGGTCTTTCGCAGTGGTTTCGTATTGAGCAGATACGGGAGCCCCGGTTTCTTTGCGAACTGAGTGACCAACTGCTGGGTGGTCATGCTGTCTTGGGTCTGCTGCCAGAGCTTCTGTTTGAAGAAGGCAACACCCTTCGGAGCGGCGTCAGCCCGAATCAACCGATCCTCAAGGGTCTCTTCGACAGCATTCACGAGCGTCGTCCCGCCATTGGCTTCTGTTGCGTTGATCGCCAAGTGTGTCAGCCCATCACGGTCGACATAGTAGAGGTGACGATACACTCCACGGACGAGTTCCCCCAAGAGGCCGTGTGTCTGATCCCGCCGTTCACGAAGTTCTTCGATCTGTTCGGGTGAGAGATCTGCTGTCTGCTGCGAATCGTCCAACAGCGCCTCGATAGCCTCTAACTGGCGAGCTTCGTCGATGGCACCTTGGATGCGTTCCTTGTCGGGTGCGAGGAAGAGGACGTAATTTTTGTACACCCGACTCTGGGTTTCGCCCCCGTGCTTCGAGGCAGCCTTCTGATACAGCATCCGAACCTTCTCCGGGATTTCGTTCCCCCCGTCGGAAACCGGTGCGGTGTCTATATGCATCACTGCGAGCTGCGGTTGAGACAGCTTATCGGGGAGATCGGCAGGTGATTCCGGGAAGACGACAGTCGAGAAGCCACCAGTGCCGATCTCTGAGTTCTCAAGCCGTGACTCGAACCGGTTTCTTGCTTGTGCGTCAGGCGTGTTGTCCACACGCTGGTCGATGATCCGAATGAGATTTGGATCGGATTTGAACCGGACACGCTCCTCATCGTAGAGATAGTAACATGCGACGTGCATATCTCCGCCTGCAAGTGCCTCCAATGCCGAGTCGTAGTTGTCGAAGCTAACGTCCGGATGCCCCAGTGCGGCGTTCATCTCCGCTCGTGTGAGACCCGTCGCTTGTTCACCGTAAGCAAGACTGTGCCAGAGCACAGTCGTTGAGAGGTGACTCCCTAACGCAGGGATGCCCTTCTCGATCCATTTGCGGTCTTCAAGCTGTGCGTGCGCCGTGCCGTCCTCACTGTAGATATCGGCCGAGACAGCTGCACTCAGGTCGACGAACTCGAAGAGTGTCTCACGAAGCGTCGAATCGATACTCCCATCAGGTGCGTTGTCTGCGGGCGTTAGGTCATAGAGCCGTATCCAGTGTCGCTCGTAGTGATCGGGCTGATGATTCCAGAGATAGTAGACTGCACGGGCCAGCAGCTTGAGCGCACCCCGTGTACGCTGGAATTTCGGAATGGTATCGATTTTCTCGGTGAGTGTATCGATGATCGTCGGATGGAACGGATACTCGCGTTCCAGACGATCGACGTAACTCGCATCGTTTGCTTCCTGCGGGAATTGCCGGTCGCTATCGGCGTAGTATTGGAAATACGTCTCGGAGATCGATGCAGCTGTCGTGTGGTCGATCTCCTCGAACAGACGGTGTTGAAGCACTTGTCCAACCTCGTCTTCAGAGGTTGGTGTGACGGTCTTGTGTTGCCGTCGTCCGATTTGATTGAGTTCATCAACCAGTGTTCGAACATCTTCTGCTTCCTCCGCAAATGCGGTATCGGCGACACTGTAGACGACAGTAACACCGTCGACCTCTGATGCGGTTTCGAGCAGCGAGAGAACGAAGCTCAGAGTCTGGCTGGCAAGCGTAGTTTCTCCAACCTCGACTGCCGAGGCAGCTTCAAGATAGGCTGCGATCTCGTCAATAAGAATCAAGGCCGGATCGTCACCGAGATCGAAGAGTCCTTTTAGTGTATTCCCACCTGGTGCGTTTCGATCTTGGTCGTATTCTTTCAGATACTCGTAACCATCGGGCCCGTAGAGTTGATAGGCAATTTCGCCCCACATCGTTCGCGTGTTTGGGGCGTCCGGATCTGTTCGATCACTTCGGGCGTTGCGCGCATCCACGTGCCCACCCACAAAGACCGAGGTGTCGACCGACAAGCCATCATCGACTGCATCCAGATACGAGCTACCAACTTCGCTCGCTCCATCGACGAGGTGCCGCTGTAGATCTTCAATAGCAGTCGGATTCGTGGCCAAGTGATACGAGGCAATGAGATCGTGTGTCTTCCCACCGCCGAAGCGAGTATCGAGACACAGAATACTGCTAGAGTAGCCACCACTGTCCTGACCACCGCCTGCAAGAAATCGCCCAGCAAGGTTGCTAAGCAGCGTTTGTAGCCCCGCAGTTGGGTACGTCATATCGAAGAACTGTGTTACGTCCCTGTATACAGGGGCTGCATCGTCTGGTGAATGAGCGACAGTCGCTAGGCTGGCTGCAAACTGATCTTCTTGCAGTGTGCCATCAAGAACATCCTCCCGAGGAGTACAAGCATCAAATAAGCCCGGTGGCTCACTGCTGCTCATATAGTTGCCTCCAATTTTCGAGGAGAGTAATCGGTCTCTCCAGCAGATTTTGATATTTCATTTTGATTGGTAAGCATCCAGATATAGGATATCCCAGACCCTGGTAACTAAATCTTTTATCAACGCTCATTCCAACCGGTGTACTCTGCTCTAGCCTTTCCGGTAATTGATCTGTAACCGAATTATGCTAGAACTCGATTAGAATCACGTGAGTATGGCACCTACACCGGCTCGATGGACTCCAAGTAGCCTATCTTTTAATCGGCTTCTCTCGACAATGCGCCTATGACAACGGATTCAGTCGACTCTCTGGAGGACCTCGCATCTAGGGTCGACGAGGAGTTTGCATCTTACAGGCGATCTAATGAGTTCAAAACAATCTCACTCATCATTGATTCCGGTAGTTCAGAGCATCCTACGCTCATTGTCCATATTGACGGGGAAGAAGCCAGTTCGTTAGCTGATCGCGTCGAGGAATTCCTTGCTAAAAACGGTGCACACAGTCAGCGAGAATACCATTCTGATACCGATATCCGAGTACTGGCAACAGTCGACTGAGAGCACTACACCTTCTCTTTTTTACCGACGTCCAACCATCCTCCACTATCATGTCGTCCTCGTGTAGAGCTGTGGAAGCAAGTCAGCCGCTGTTGAGCGACATCTCAAGACCGTTCGACGCCAACCGTCGGTACCAGAGTCAAAACTGTGTCTGATAGATGACTTTATTTTTATATAGTAATCTCCATTCAAATATTACTGATGTACGACCTCACAGGATTCCAACGCGACTTACTGTATGTTATCGCTGGCCTTGAGGAACCACACGGCTTAGCGATCAAAAACGAACTCGAAGAGTACTACGAAAAAGAGGTCCACCATGGCCGGCTGTATCCAAACCTCGATACACTCGTTGAGAAAGGACTCGTCGAGAAGGGTCAACTAGACCGTCGGACCAATTCTTATACGATCACTCGACGAGGACGCCGCGAGATCGACGCCCGTTCGGACTGGGTAGAGCAGTATGTAGCAGCCTAACGATCTCCGTTTCAGATGCGCTACCGAGATGAGTGATACCCACGTCGACGGGTCCCACCAATGCGTTGACCAGACTTAGTCGATGGTGTGGTGTCTTCTTGCTCTTGCTGCTGTATCTCACGTCGGTGTGCAACGCGGAACAGTTCCTCGGCTTGTTCGTCGGTTACGTTGAGAACCTCAACGGGATGGCCATCGAGTCCAGCAACTTCAGCCGCACGGAGTCGCTTGTGGCCGTTGATGATGGTTCCATCCTCACGGACGACTGGGAACCCACCTGCAGAGTTATTCCGATAACAGCGCCGGATCATGCTGTCGGTCGGTGTAAAGGGGAAATCATACCCTGGATACGGTTGGAGATCGTCCAGCTCACGCCATTCGACGTGTTTCCTTTCTTTAAGGACCTCGAATGCCTCGCAATCGCGAACGAATACCGTCCCCAATTGCTCGCCAGTGGTTGTGTTGGTGGCGCTGTGGAGGAGGATGCTATACTTATCGTGGTGCATACGAACTCCCCACCCTTCGTAGGTCCGTTCACCATCGTATACGCGGAGATATTTCCCCAGTACTGCCCACTCTAATTCGTTATTGAAAGGATTCCGACCCATTATCGGGGTTCCCCTGACGAGAGAACCGCCTCATATGTCTGTCGTGTCCGCCCGTGTATGTGACCGATCCCAACTAAGATACTGAACTGCACACTGTTGTCACGCTCCTGTATAGGGTTAGTCGTTACTGATAGGTCGTGTCCCGGAAGTACTCAGTACTGGTCTATCAGTATCAATCAATTTGAATCTGAACGAAGGGGTTCAACACGAATCTGCTTGATGCTGACGCCTCAAGACCCCCGATAAAATCGCTGTGATCGTATGTGTTGAAGCGGTTGACGATCTGCATTATATCGGCGTAAGCAACGTCTCAGAAGCGTCACTTCATGTCGTAGTTCCATTCCAAGTTGTCCTCTCTGTGATCGTATTTTGAGTATCTAAAAATAACTGCTGACTCAGTCGACCCTGCTGAAGATCCCACTACGAGAGTCAATGGCGATTGATTAATTCACTCCTCGTCGACATCAAGCTCAAACTGTCTATTTTCCTTCTCTGCGTTGAGTACAACGCTGGTGTTGGATTCTCGAATATCAACGTCGGCCAGCAGTTCTTTGATTTGTGCGTTCATTCCATCTGTGTCACCGAATTTCCCGAGTGCAATAATGTCGTAATCACCGGTGACCTCGTAGACACTCACGATCTGGTCTTGGTCTCTAAGCCGGTCGACAATTTCTGTGAGTGCGGCTCCTTCGACCTTCAGCTGCATGATTGCAGTAACGTCGTAGAGGGTGTCATAGAAAGCGTCACACACGAAGACGCAGGATGTTGGAACTGTGTCTACGAGCGCCAGCATCCTGCAAGAGGAGACTTCTATCGACGAGTTCTTCAATGTAATGGCGACCGAGACGCTC
>Ga0208412_1000794_pt1 | contig 15300 bp, 15 predicted proteins | sample AntDeeMetag02WF4_FD_184758 | JGI IMG/M metagenome (GOLD analysis project Ga0208412, IMG submission 184758) | Saline lake microbial communities from Deep Lake, Antarctica - Antarctic Deep Lake Metagenome 02WF4 (SPAdes) (version 2) | ecosystem: Environmental > Aquatic > Non-marine Saline and... | reverse complement strand
CAGAACTTTTTATGCTAAAGGCCAGACTGGACAGCAATTGTTGCTCGGCGCTTATTCTGCAATGAACCGCCAAATCAACCGCGGCCACATTCAGTCTTTTAACCGCCATGAAATGATGGACCTCGTTAAAGTCGATGGAAAAGCCCGTGGGATTATCGCCCGGAATTTAGTTTCTGGTGAAATCGAACGCCATTCGGCACATGCCGTGGTTTTGGCTTCCGGAGGTTATGGAAATGTGTTCTATCTCTCGACCAATGCTATGGGAAGTAACGTAATGGCGGCTTGGCGAGCCCACAGACAAGGGGCTTATTTTGCCAATCCGTGCTATACTCAAATTCACCCAACCTGCATTCCGGTGACCGGAGAACACCAATCAAAATTAACTTTGATGTCCGAATCCCTTAGGAACGACGGTCGGATATGGGTGCCAAAAAATAAAGAGGATGCGGAAAAAGTCCAAAAAGGCGAACTCGACCCCACAGATATAAAAGCTGATGACCGCGATTATTATCTCGAACGCCGCTACCCCAGTTTCGGAAACCTCGTTCCGCGGGATGTCGCTTCCCGCGCCGCGAAAGAACGTTGCGATGCAGGCTTTGGCGTGAACAAAACAGGTCAAGCTGTTTTCTTGGATTTTGCAACAGCAATTGAACGCTATGGAAAAGAACACTGTTTTTCTGAAAACATCAAGAATCCATCTGATAAACAAATCAAAAAATTTGGCGATGAAGCGGTAGAGAATAAATATGGAAACCTCTTTGAGATCTATAATAAAATCACTGATAAAAACCCTTACGAAACGCCGATGATGATTTTCCCTGCGGTCCATTATACAATGGGTGGCCTTTGGGTCGATTATAATTTACAGACCACCATTGATGGCTGTTATGCCATTGGCGAATGCAATTTCTCTGATCACGGGGCAAACCGCCTTGGGGCTTCGGCACTGATGCAAGGTCTGGCTGACGGTTATTTTGTTTTGCCATATACCATCGGGGATTATCTGTCCAATGACATCAAAACCGGTCAAATTTCAAGCGATACCGAAGAATTTGATAAAGTGGAAAAAGAAGTTCAAGAACGCATTGACCGCTTGATGAATGTCAATGGTGATCAATCTGTAGATTCTTTTCATAAAAGGCTTGGGCAAATTATGTGGAACAAATGCGGAATGTCGCGGAATGCCAAAGATTTGAAAGAGGCCATTGATGAAATTCACGAACTTCGCAATAGCTTTTGGAAAAATGTAAGAATCCCAGGTAAAGCAGCTGATAAAAACGCTGAACTGGAGAAAGCCGGCCGCGTTGCCGACTTCTTGGAGCTCGGTGAACTTTTTGCCCGCGACGCACTGGAACGCGATGAATCCTGTGGATGCCACTTTAGGGAAGAATATCAATTTGAAGATGGCGAAGCGCAGCGCGATGATGAAAATTTCCGCTATGTCGCCGCTTGGGAATACACTGGAAAACCCAGCGAAGCAAAAATGCACAAAGAGGAATTGATTTTTGAAAATATTGAACTGAAGACGAGAAGCTATAAATAAGTTATAGTGTTATTTGTTATTCAGTTATTCGGATATTATGGCAACTTTTAAAAGTTTTGAAGATTTAGCATGTTGGAAAGAAGCAAAACGTTTCAGAAATCTTGTTAAGGATAATATTATTCCAAAATTTCCGGCATCTGAGAAATATGAATTAAAGTCACAAATAAGACGATCCTCGCGTTCTGTTGGTAACAATATTGCCGAAGGTTTTGGACGTTATCATTTTCAGGAGAATATTCAGTTTTGCAGAATATCTAGAGGCTCTTTAAATGAATCTTTAGATCACACCATTGTTGCTTTCGATGAAAATTATATTACTGAACAAGATTTAAAAGAATTAAGAGAGCTGCATAATAAAACCCTCTTAATCTTAAATGGATATATTAAATATTTAAAAAGTAAAAAGTAAACTTAGTTAACTCAATAATGAGTAACTCAGTAACTTAGTAACTCAAAATAGCGAAGCTATGAAGTTAAACCTAAAAATATGGCGTCAAGCCAATTACGAAGCAAAAGGTAAACTCGTCGATTATGATATCGATGGGGTTGAAACCGATATGTCATTTCTCGAAATGATGGATATGCTCAATGAAAAGCTTGTGGCCAAAGGAAAAGAAACCATTGAATTTGACCACGATTGCCGTGAGGGAATTTGTGGATCCTGTTCAATGCAAATCAACGGCGAACCCCACGGTCCCGACCGCTTAGTGACCACGTGCCAACTGCATATGCGAAAATTCAACGACGGCGATACAATCGTTGTTGAGCCCTTTCGAGCCAATGCCTTTCCGGTTATCAAGGATTTGGTTATTGACCGCTCTGCTTTTGACCGCATCCAGCAGGCCGGCGGTTATGTTTCGGTGGGCACCTCTGGAAATACACAGGACGCCAACAGCATTCCCATCGAAAAGCAAAATGCCGATGATTCATTTAATGCGGCAACCTGCATTGGTTGTGGAGCTTGTGTTGCGGCCTGTAAAAATGCCAGCGCTGCCCTGTTTACTTCGGCAAAAATTGCGCAGTACAGACATTTACCACAAGGTGAAATTGAAGCTACTGACCGCGTGATGGGAATGGTTGATCAAATGGAAATGGAAGGCTTTGGAAATTGCAGTAACACTGGAGCCTGTGAAGCTGAATGCCCAAAAGGGATTTCCCTTGAAAACATTGCCCTTATGAAAAGGGAATATATGTCGGCATCGACAAAAGGATAAAGCATTTATCAGAAAATCACTCAAAAACCCCGATGAAATTTTTCAGCGGGGTTTTGTTTTTATCGTTTCTAAATCTTTTCAGGATCCTAAATCACTTTAGACCACGGCTTCTCTACTAATTTTTCAGCTATTTGAACAGCGTTTGTCGCAGCGCCTTTTCGCAAATTATCAGTAACAATCCACATATTTATTGCTTTCGGGTGAGAATGGTCTTTACGAACCCTTCCGATAAAAACATCGTTTTTCCCCTTAGCAAAAAATGGCATAGGATAAGTATTGGTGTCGGGTTGATCTTGTAGAAAAATACCTGAAAAATCACTCAACAATTTTTTGACTGTCTTTATATCGGGTTCGTTTTCAAATTCGATATTCACCGCCTCACTGTGCCCCCCGACAACAGGAATGCGCACCGCAGTTGCGGAAACAAGAACGGAATCATCCCCCAGAATTTTTTTGGTCTCATCAGTGAGTTTCATTTCCTCTTTGGTGTAATCGTTTTCCTGAAACACATCACAGTGCGGAATGGCATTTTTGTGAATGGGATAAGGATAGGCCATTTCGCCCTTTTCACCTTTGATTTCATTTTCAAATTGATTAACGGCCTTTGACCCACTTCCGGAAATAGATTGATAAGTAGAAACGATCACGCGTTTTATCTTGTAAAAATTGTGCAATGGTTTCAGCGCCATCACCAGTTGGATTGTCGAGCAGTTGGGATTGGCGATAATTTTATCCGCATCGGTGATTTCCCGGGCATTGATTTCAGGCACGATCAATTTTTTTGTGGGATCCATCCGAAAGGCCGATGAATTATCAATGACCCGCGTTCCCACTTCGGCAAACTTTGGCGCCCACTCTTTAGAAATCGATCCACCTGCTGAAAACAGCGCAATATCCGGTCTTAGTTCCAAAGCAGTCTCTAAATTGGTTACTTTATATTTTTTATCCTTAAAATTGACCTCCCTTCCCATTGATTTTTTTGAAGCAACAGGAATTAATTCATCAATTTCAAAATTACGTTCGGTGAGGACTTGCAGCATCGTTTGTCCGACAAGGCCAGTTACGCCGACAATTGCTAACTTCATAAAATTATATTTGAAATGGTTTTAAAACTCTTTTCTAATCTTTTCAGCGGTTTTGGCCAGTTCATCCTGGCTCATTTCCACTTTTGACTGAAACGTCATTTCGCTCATGGAATTCAGCGGAATTAAATGGACGTGAACGTGCGGAACTTCCAGGCCGACAACAGCAATCCCCACGCGCTTGCAAGCTATTGCTTTTTCCAATTTCATTCCCACTGTCCGGGAAAATTCCATCAGACCGCGATAGATTTCTTCATCGAGATCAAAAATTTTATCGACCTCTTTTTTGGGAATGCATAAAGTGTGGCCTTTTGCATTGGGCTCAATATCGAGAAAAGCCAAAAATTCATCGGTTTCGTGAATCTTGTGACTGGGCAATTCGCCACTGATTATTTTAGAAAATAGACTGGACATAATTTTTTCTTTAAAGTTAGTAAAACTTGATTGGGTAAAATTTTATTTAGTTTAGAAATAGAAAATTCAATTACAACTGCATTGCCAGAAAGGCTTAAATAATTGAATTTTTGTTGTTTTATTTTGGCCCCTAACCCCAAAAGCCCACCTCAATGGCGACAAGGCTGAATAAAACACCAAAATTTTTAAGTAAAAACCATAACAGTACAAACCATAGGAATCAAAATAAATCATTTTTAACCGGCCTTGACGTCAAACGCATCGCGCAGGGCGTTTCCCATCAACATAAACGCCATCACCAAACTCATAATCGCCAGGCCTGGAACAAGGGCAAGATATGGTTTTCCCAAAATAATATAGCTGTAATGGTCTTTGATCATCGCGCCCCAACTGGGCATCGGTGGTTGGGCGCCAATTCCCAAAAAACTCAACCCACTTTCCACAAGGATTGCCGATGCAAAATTAGCCGCAGAAATAACCACTACCGGTGCGAGGACATTGGGCAAAATATGTTTTCTGATAATGCGCAGGTTTTTAAAACCCAAAGTGCGGGCAGCGGTAACATATTGCATTTCCTTTACACTTTTCACCTGCCCACGGACAACGCGCGCCACCTCAACCCACATCGTCAGGCCGACGGCAATAAAAACCTGCCAAAAGCCTTTGCCCAGGGCTAAAGTAATAGCAATAACAAGAAGCAAGGTCGGGATTGACCAGGTAACATTGATCAGCCACATAATCGCATTATCGACTGCACCGGAAAAATATCCTGAAAATGCACCCAAGCTAATCCCGATTATCAAGGAAATGGCCACAGCTACAAAACCTATGGAAAGCGAAATGCGCATTCCCAAAATCAACCGGCTGAGCATATCACGTCCATATTTATCGGTGCCCAAAATAAAATAACGGCTTTCGATAAAGTCATTTTCGATTTTTTTAAGCGCTGTGCCCCTGGGGAAGGTTTCACTGATTTTATAGGTTTTTGCCAAGGCTTCTTTTCCACCACGGGAATAAGGATAAATTGTGAGCTGGTTTGCATCTATTTTATAATCACTGATCGCTATTTCGGTCCCCGGGTTTTGGGTCCCAAAAAACTGACGACTGAGCCAACTTTCACCACTTTTTTGACTGGATGGAATGTGCAACATTTCCACGCTAAAACCAGGGGCTTTCGAATGAATGGGCAAATGCATTTGATTTGCATCCCGTGAATTATCGGGAATAAATGTATAAGCAAAAATAGCCGCCAGTGTGCACAGGCAGATGTAAGCAAAACTCAAAACGCCCCAAAAGTTCTTTTTGAACCGATGAAGCGCAAGTTGAGAAAGCGATCGTGAAGTAGTGCTCAAAATTTAGTCTTCTTTCACATTGGCAACTTTTTCACTTTTAGCTTCTGGAATTAAATCTTCCAAAACTTTAATGGATTCCTCGACATAAACATCGCCGCTCAAATTTTTATGCCAATTTTCCCGCTTCATCTCTAAAGTGGTGTCTTGCACAAAACGTCGCTTTTCATCGGGCAAGGATTTGAATGTGAGATCTGTTTTATAATCCAGGATTTTATCAAAGTGCTTTGCGGTGCTGTCATTTTCAGTCATTTCATTTGCATAATCATTATAATTCAATGGATAAACATTCTGGCTGCGTTGTTTTTTGATCCATTGCGCACTTTCACGAATTAAACTGATTTGTTTGTTAATTTTCATTCGCTTTTGACTTTCATCCATGGTCTGCTCAAAGTTTGAATAGCCTTTCCAAGTGTCATAATCTGCTTTTTCAATTTGATCCCAAGGAAGCGGGTTGTCCATATCACGTTCACCAATATCGATATAACTGTAGCGGTCTGGAACAACAACATCACTGTGAACACCTTTCAATTGCGTGGAACCACCATTTATGCGATAAAATTTTTGAGTGGTCATTTTGAGCGTTCCCATTTTCCCAAATTTATTGCTGCGCATCATTTTGTTCAGATTCAATAAATTTTGCACCGTTCCTTTTCCATAAGTCTGCTTACTTCCAATAATTACTGCGCGGTCATAATCTTGCATAGCTGCTGCAAGGATCTCTGAAGCTGAAGCAGAAAGTTCGTTGACCAAAATCACAAGCGGCCCGTGGTACAAAATTGAAGGGTCTTCATCTTTTAAAATATTGCGGTTTCCATCGCGGCCGCGCACTTGAACAACGGGGCCTTTTTCGATAAACAGGCCGGCAATATCAATAACTGTGGACAGCGAGCCACCGCCATTGTTCCGCAAATCAATGATCAAACCTTCCATGTTTTGATCTTTCAATTTTTTGACCTCTTTCTCAATATCACTGGCAGCGTTTCTTGCTTGGGGATCTTGGGCATCAAAATAAAATTTTGGTAGGTTGATCAAACCAAAGGTATTCCCGTTTTTCTTGACCATGGATGCTTTCGCATAAGTATCTTCAATTTCTACCACATCCCTGACAATCTCAATCGTTTCAAGGGTCCCATCCACTTTTCTGACCGTTAAAGTTACTTTTGTGCCTTTCGGGCCTTTGATCAGTTCAACAGCATCATCCATCGGCATTCCTGCAATACTCACGGCGTTCTCTTCATCTTCCTGTTTTACTTTTTTGATCAAATCACCAACTTCCAGCTCTTCGCCGCGCCAGGCCGGCCCACCGGAAATCAATTCAACGACCTTGATATCGTCCATCTTTTTTTGAAGCCTCGCGCCTATTCCTTCAAGACTGCCGGACATTTGAATATCAAACCGCTCTTTTTCCCTCGGTGCAAAATATGCCGTGTGCGGATCGAAACCTTCAACAATGGAATTGACATAAATCCCAAACCAATCTTCGCGGTCTAAATCGTCATTGAGGTTATAGTATTGATCTAAACTTTTTTGGGTTGTCTCGCGGGCTTCTTTTTCCAATTCAGCATCAGTTTTTGCCGAATAATCCTCACGGTTTTTAACCTTTAATTTTTCCTGCTCTTTCAATTCATAAAAGGTGGACAGCGTGCTGAATTTCAATTGCTCTTCCCAGCGCTTTTTTAATTCCCCTTCTGTTTTGGCGTAGTCTATGTTTTTATAATCTGTATTGATTTCCTCATTTTTGGAAAAATCAAAAGGTTCTGCTAGAATGGTATCATAATATGACCGCGTTTGTTCCATTCGTTCCATCAAGCGGTTATAGGTCTCATCAAAGAACACAATGCTTCCCTCTTTAATTTGATCATCGATCGATTCCTTGTAAGCTTCAAATTCGTCAATATCTTTTTGAAGGAAAAAGCGTTTCCGCGCATCAATTCCTTTTAGGTAATCTTGATAAACCAAATTAGAAAAATCATTATTTATTTCCTTGGGCTGATAGTGATAACGGCTCAAAACCAAGTTAACGAGTTCGATTAAAATTTCATCTTTACCATCACCTGGATCGGGATCAATTTTATTATTTGTGGTAAAACTGCAAGAAGCCACCGCGAGCAGAAGACCCAACAGGGCAATGTGATAATTCCTTTTCATATATTTTAATAATTTCATTAACTAATAAACCGTTATATATTGTCGAAATACCGTGCCAGAAAATTGTAAAACAGGTATTTGTAACTTTTGCGTTTCAATCGGGTAAAATTACTGTTTTTTTTACACTTATATTATTAAAAGAAACTTAACGGCTGTGAATCGTGAAAAGCTTAATTTTGTGGGTGTATTTTTTTAATTAACTTTCAATTTTAGAAAACCAATGACAGATAAAGTTAAACCGCTGATTTTAGTCACCAATGACGACGGTATTTTTGCCCCTGGAATCCGGCATTTGATCAAACTGATGAAAGAAATTGGTGAAGTTGTCGTGGTCGCACCAGACAAACCCCAAAGTGGAATGGGCCACGCTATCACCGTCAATGACATATTATATTGCGATGAAGTGAAACTCGACAAAAGGGAAACCCATCGCGAATACCGATGTTCAGGAACACCGGTAGATTGCGTTAAAATTGCCACTCAGGAAATCATGGGCCGCAAGCCCGATATTTGTGTCAGTGGGATTAATCACGGTTCTAATTCTTCCATCAATGTGATTTATTCAGGAACGATGAGTGCCGCTGTGGAAGCTGGTACTGAAGGGATTCCAGCAATTGGTTTTTCACTGCTGGATTATTCTTTTGATGCTGATTTTGAACCTGCTTCTGCAGAAATAAAAAAAATAACCCGGCAGGTTTTAAAAGAAGGCTTGCCAAAAGGGGTTGTGCTCAATATGAACATTCCAAAATTGACAGCTGAGGAGATTAAGGGCATTAAAATCGGGCGGCAAGCCAATGCCCATTGGACAGAGGCTTTTGAGCGACGTCAAAACCCCCAAGGTCAAAACTATTATTGGCTCAGCGGAAGTTTTGTGAACCAGGATGAAGGAAAAGATACTGATGAAGCGGCTTTAGAAGAAGGCTACTGTTCTGTGGTGCCGGTTCAATTTGACTTGACTGCATATAGCGCAATTGACAAACTCAAAAACTGGGATTTATAATGATCGCAAAACAAATAGGCATCGGACTGCTCGTGGGACTCATCGCTAATGTTGCCGGTATGTTCCTCTATGTTCAATTTTTTATCGATAAAGAATTTGAAACCGCCCTCGCCGATGCTTTCCGCGAGGGTGTTCTGGGAAATATAATCGGTCTGGGCGCAATTTTTAATTTTTTACCATTTTTTGTATTTCTCAAAAAGAAGAAAATTTACCGTTCACGCGGGGTTTTATTGGCAACGCTGATTGCAGCAATCGCCGTAATGATTTTAGAAATAGGTTCAATTTTCGGATGAAATATTATTTGATAGCAGGCGAAGCTTCCGGTGATTTACACGCTTCCAATTTGATGAAGGCCCTTAAGCAAAAGGATCCCGAGGCCGATTTTCGGTTTTGGGGTGGGGATTTGATGGAAAAAGCCGGTGGCACCTTGGTAAAGCATTACCGCGAGCTCGCGTTTATGGGGTTTTCTGAAGTGGTGATGAACTTGCGCACCATTTTTAAAAACATTTCATATTGTAAAAAAGACATCGAACAATTTTCACCTGATGTTCTCATTTTTATAGACTATCCCGGATTTAATTTCCGCATTGCAAAATGGGCCCGAAAAAAAGGCCTTCGCACACATTACTATATTTCACCACAACTATGGGCTTGGAAAGAAAACCGCATCACAGCCGTCAAACGCGATATCGATGAAATGTATGTGATCTTGCCTTTTGAAAAAAAGTTTTACGAAGGCAAACATAACTTTCCGGTCCATTTCGTGGGCCATCCGCTTCTCGATGCAATTGAACAACGCAAAGAAATCAGTGAAAATGGGTTTTTAAAGACACACAATCTGCCCAATAAACCCATCATTGCGCTTTTGCCCGGCAGCCGAAAGCAGGAAATTTCAAAAATGCTGGCGACGATGCTAAAAGTGGTAGATCACTATCCCGATTATCAATTTATAATTGCCGGCGCGCCCAGCCAAGAAGCTGAATTTTATGCACCTTTTATTAAAAAGCAAAATGTCTTTTTGCTGGATAACAAAACCTATGATTTACTGGCACATTCCACAGCAGCTTTGGTTACTTCTGGAACGGCGACTTTAGAAACCGCTCTTTTTAACGTACCGGAAGTCGTTTGCTATAAAGGAAGTTTTATTTCTTATAACATAGCAAAACGCATTATAGACCTGGATTTTATTTCTTTGGTCAATTTAATTATGGACCGCGAAGTAGTGAAAGAGCTGATTCAAGGTGATTTTAAAGTCAAAAACCTCAAAAGTGAACTCGATCTCATCTTAGAGGACACAGAACGCCAACATATTTTTGAAAATTACCGCCGGTTGAAGAAAAAACTAGGTGGCCCAGGTGCGAGTCAGCGAACGGCTGAGCTGATTGTGGGGAAAATTAGCTAGTACAGATTTTTGAAGCCTAACCTTATCTCACTGCTTTAGGTAATTCTTTCTAAAATAAATCACCAGCGGCACGCTGCGCACCAGCATCCATACCAAGAAACCGATCCAAATCGCATAGAGCTGAAGCCCAAAATAATCGGCGATGAGCAGGGCTGGGGTAAATCCCAGAAAAGTTGCGGCGAGTAAAATATTGCGCAAAAGTGATGCTTCACCAAGGCCTTTAAAAATTCCGTCAAACATAAAGGCAATCGCGTTGATGGGCTGCATTGCCAAAACAAGCCAGAACACCTGTGTAAAGAGGGCCATCACAGCGGCATCATTATTAAAAATCAATCCGATTTCTTCGTAAAAAAGAAGGCATCCGGCATCGAGAACGAGGGCAATAATAACAGCATATTTACAAATATCCTTGCTCAAATTCCAAAGCCGGCTGTAATCTTTTGAACCTATTAACCTGCCGCCCAAAGCATTCCCAGCATTGGCATAACCATCGATAAAAAATGCAAAAAACAACCAGATATTCATCAAAATACTCTGCGCCGCAATAAAGTTTTCGCCATAACCGGTGGCATAACGATTGGCGAGAAAGATGGCAAAATTCAAAGCTAACGTGCGAATGACCAAGTTTCCGGCCATCAGCAAGAGCGGCTTCATCCTTGGATTGATGCTAAAACTGAGCTTTAAGTGAAAAGGTGTTTTTGTGAAGAAAAAATAAAAAGCGCAAATCAACATTGTGGCTTGTGCAATCAAACTGGCATAAGCCGCGCCTTGCAAGTGCATTGCCGGAATAAAACCCTCAATCCCATAAACGAAAGCATAATCTAATACAACATTGACTGCCGCGCCGATCAAACTGCATTTCATTGCCCAGAGCGTGTTTTGCAAACCGCGGAAAATCCCAAATAAAGCAAAGGTGACCAAGGTGAGTGGATAACCCAAAGCACGAATTGTATAGTAATCTTGGGAATATTGCAATATTTTTCCGTCGGCGTCGTAAAGGGAAAAAATCCATTCGGCAGAAAAACTGGTGGCAAAATATATACCGATGCTCAGCAGCAAATTAAAAACCAGTACTTGCGGTACCAAGGTTTTGACAGCATTGAGCCGATTAGCGCCCAGATATTGAGAAACGATAGACGATATGGCCGATTTTGTCTGCGCAACAACCCAGATCAATGCCGATAAAAACGAACCGACCAGACCGGCGGCGGCCAAAGCTTCAACCGGATTAGTTTCCACATTTCCAATAACCGCAATATCGGTCAGGGAAATGAGCGGTTCTGCAATTCCGGCAAAAATCGCGGGAACTGCAATGCGGTTGATTTCTTTAAAGGAAACTTTTGTGGACACAGAATTCGTTTGTTTCTGTTTCTATAATTTTACGCTTACTAAACCAAATAAACTACCTCGATGCAAGCATACGAGGTATTCAGAAGAAAAGAGTTTTTTTATTGAAAACCTAAGGTCTTCAAACTTTCCTCTTCGTACGAAGCAAGCTTCGGGGAATTAGACCCTCAGAGATTAAACTTTAAAACTGCGTAAAAATTATTGGTATAATACCGAGAGACTATGAAAGAGTCGAAATTTAATAAACGTAATAGTATAGTTGAATCGGTATTAGTCGTCAATAAAAAGTGCGCGTAGCTCTGTGGCATCGTCAGCTTTCATTTTTCCAGCGAGAACCAAGCTGAGTTGCTTTCTGCGCAAAGCCGCTTCATAACGTTCTTTTTCTTGTTTGGTCGTCACTTTCAACGGTGGGATTTTAACCGGCATTCCAGTATTGTCAACAGCGACAAAGGTATAAATCCCGTCATTGGCTTTTGTTTTTTCGCCGCTTTCACGGTCTTCAATCCACACATCAATGACAACTTCCATTGAAGTATTGAAAGCACGGGAAATATTGGCCTCAACAGTCACCACACTTCCCAACGGGATCACTCGGTTAAAAGCGACGTGATTGACCGAAGCCGTCACCACAATGCGGCGGCTATGACGGCGCGCAGCGATACTGGCTGCACGGTCCATTCGCGCGAGCAGTTCTCCACCAAACATATTTTCCAGTGGATTTGTTTCACCGGGCAACACTAAATCAGTGAAAATTGTCGTCGAGTCTGTTGGCTTTTTTGCTTGCATAATTTGGTTGAAATTGTATAGTGTAGTGTTGTATAATGTATTTTGTAAAAATGTATAGTGTGAAAATTAATTCACATCTCAACATTCCCTTTTACTTCGATATTCCTTATTCAGTATTGAGTATTCAGTATTCTTTAGACGTTAAACCTGAATAAAACAACATCACCGTCCTGAACAATATACTCTTTACCTTCGACGCCCATTTTGCCAGCTTCTTTCACTTTATTTTCTGAACCGTAATTTAAATAATCATCATATTTAATGACTTCTGCACGGATGAACCCTTTTTCAAAATCACTGTGGATCACTCCGGCAGCTTGTGGTGCCGTGGCGCCAATCGGAAAAGTCCAGGCTTTCACCTCTTTTTCACCGGCAGTAAAATAAGTTTGGCGGTTCAGTAATTTATAAGCCGAACGGATCAACTTTGCCGTTCCCGATTCTTTTAAACCAAGATCTTCCAGAAATTCCTTGCGTTCCTCATAGCTTTCGAGTTCAGCGATATCTGCCTCAATGGCAACGGCAAGGGTCAGCAATTCTGCATTTTCATCTTTGATCGCTTCCTTTACTTGTTCGACATATTTATTGCCTTCCTTTGCAGAAGCTTCATCCACGTTGCAGATATAAAGCACGGGTTTATCGGTAATAAATTGAATGGGCGCGACGATTTGCTTATAAACTTCTTTATCAAAATCAAGACTGCGCACTGAGTTTCCCGCTTCGAGATGTTCCTTGATTTTAGTGAAGGCCGCCTCTTCTTTAATGGCGTCTTTATCGCCCGTTCTCGCTGCGCGTGTAGTTTTCTCAAGTTTTTTTTCGACCGTATCCAGGTCTTTCAATTGAAGTTCGATATCAATGGTTTCCTTATCACGAACGGGGTTGATGTTTCCATCAACGTGCACGACATTGTCATCGTCAAAACAGCGTAACACGTGAAGAATGGCATCGGTTTCGCGGATATTGGCGAGAAATTGATTTCCGAGGCCTTCGCCTTTGCTCGCGCCTTTTACCAAACCTGCGATATCGACAATTTCGACAGTGGCGGGAACCACTTGCGCGGGATTGACCAGTTCGGCCAAATTTTCCAAGCGCGGATCGGGCACATTCACGACCCCAATATTAGGCTCAATCGTGCAAAACGGAAAGTTTGCACTTTGTGCTTCGGCATTCGACAAACAATTGAACAAGGTGGATTTTCCGACATTGGGCAGACCGACAATTCCTGCTTTCATAGCGTTTTGATTTTAAGGCTGCAAAGGTATGGAATCTTGTTGAGCTTATTCCGCTTAAAATTAAGAAACTAAAATAGCTCAAAACACATATTATAAGGTCAAGTTATTCACATAAAAAAGCCCTAAGAAAAAATCCAAAGGGCTAGTTAAGATATTAAAATTATTGTCGTGTATAAGGATTTCGACTTAAATGTCCGCCAGTCATATAAACCAGAACCATCCGTTCTTCACCAATGGCATTAATTGAATAACTGAAATTATGATTATTACCTTGTACTATCAACTTGCTGATAGTTAGTCCAGATTTAGTTGTTTCGGTATATATTTCCCAGTTATAATACTTATTTCCGTTTTCCGAATATTCAATATAAGTACCGTTTTGTTTATATTCAACCCTATCTTTAAAAGATGCACCTTCGGCGACCCAGACACCTACTATCAAACATTCCATTTCTTCAGTTTGAGCAGCCTCTTCATTATTTTCAGCTGGCACGGCTGATTTTTGCGCGCTCACAAAAAGTGTGCTGAGTATAAAAAGTAATGTTAGTGTTTTTTTTAAAAAATAAGTTAAATTCTCATTGATTAAATATAATAAAACCCCACAGGATTTTAACAATTCGTGAGGTTTCAGTGAAAAATTCCTAACTTCATTGCTTTGTCAAAACATATTCCCCGAAAGGAACACTCATTTCTTGAGGTGCGTTTTCTGATGGCGGGTAACTGCCATTACGGTAAATAACCACGAGCAATTTCTCCTCATCATTCTCTTGAAAATGTTCAATACTGATTTCACCACCGAGCCAATTGGTAGCGGAATTGGGTTCAGTAAAAATCAACCAAATGAGAATCCCCATACTGCTCTTGACAATATTGACATCTTGGATATATAAAAGTTGGCTTGAAAGCTACCCCAGAGATATGATGCGAAGAATGGGAAATAGAGGTATTGTTAAATTGATTGAGCGTATTAACCTGAACCGCCCCATTCTCAAGATAACGGTATTCACCAATGAGATCATCGGTCATATCCCCATCATCACCTTCACTAACTTGATCTACTTTTCTTAACTTTATTGTAAAATAAGTGTTGTTACCATTTTCCAACTTCCAACTGCCTTCAAACTCATCCAGTTCATTATCAACATCCTTTTAATAATTGGACAACCCCTGTTGCATCAAATTATTGGATTCGTCCATTCGGTTTATTGGTCGGATATTGTATTGGGCAGAGCAGTTTATCGCACAAAACAAAATGCTTATTTGAAGAAAATTTTTCATTGCAATTGCTTAATATCCCATTTAAAAATACAATTTTCTCCTCAAAAGCCGGTTTTGAAAACAACAAAAAGCCCCACATTTTTTAGCAGTGATTCTTTAAAAAACATGGTTTTATTAATTATTGTCGTATATAGGGGTTTCGACTTAAGTGTCCTCCAACCATATAAATCAGCATCATTCTTTCGTCATTTAAGGTATCAATTGAATAATTGAAATTGCGTTCACCACACTGCACGACTAATTTACTTATTTCTAATCCAGATTCAGTTGTCTTAGTGTATACTTGCCAAGAACAATATTCGTTTCCATTTTCAGAATATTTTATTAGAGTACCGTTTTGATTATACTCAACCCTGTCTTGAAAAGATGCACCTTCAACAAGCCAGACACCCACTATTAAACTTTTCATTTCTTGAGTTTGAGCAGTTTCTTCTTCGTTCTGAGCTGGTATAAATATTTGCTGAGCACTTATAGTTGAGATTGAAAGTATTAAAAATGTTATTGT
>Ga0208412_1000787_pt1 | contig 15436 bp, 15 predicted proteins | sample AntDeeMetag02WF4_FD_184758 | JGI IMG/M metagenome (GOLD analysis project Ga0208412, IMG submission 184758) | Saline lake microbial communities from Deep Lake, Antarctica - Antarctic Deep Lake Metagenome 02WF4 (SPAdes) (version 2) | ecosystem: Environmental > Aquatic > Non-marine Saline and... | reverse complement strand
TTGCCCTGCGTGCCCGCCGCCATCTGCAGCGCGGCGGCGTCCAACGTGTTTGGCATGATGCTCACGCCGTTTTTGTTGATCCTGTTGGTCAGCTCGTCAGGGGGTAGCTTTGCGGTCGGCGAAGCGCTGCGCGATATTGCCCTGCAGCTGCTGCTGCCGTTTGCCGCCGGCCAGGCCATGCGCCCGCTGATTGGCGGCTTTCTCAACCGCCACAAGTCGCTATCCGGCCGCTACGATCAGAGCGTGATTCTGCTGATCGTGTATACCGCGTTCTCGCAGTCCGTGGTTGACGGCCTGTGGCAGAAGCTGCCGCTGCTGTCGATTTTCGCGGCCATCGCCCTGTGCGGGCTGTTGCTGGCGGTGGTGATCACGCTGGCGCGCTTTGTGTCGCGGCGCTTCGGCTTCAGCCTGGCGGACGAAGCCGCCGTGGTATTTTGCGGCTCGAAGAAAAGCCTCGCCTCGGGGCTGCCCATGGCCAAGGTGCTGTTCGCCGGCCACCCGGGCTTTGGCATGATCGTGCTGCCGATCATGTGCTACAACCAGATCCAGATCCTTGCCGGGGCGTTTATTGCCCGCCGCTACGAACGCCGCATTCTTGACGAGGCCAGTGCAGAAGGTCATACGCAAGACGCTGCCAAGGCGTCACGCAGCGCGTCCTGAGTTCTGATGAAAATACGGCCGTCTAATCAAACGATCGTTTGGCCGTTGGCGCAGTCGCCGTGTAGGATATTAATTGAACATTCAATAAAAAAGGTTTATCCCATGCTACAGCGCTTGTCGTCTTTTTCTTCCCCCTCTTTGTCTAACGCTGCCGGTGGTCTGTCGGTCTTTCTGGTGGCGGCCGGCATGGCGACGCCGGCCCTTGCCGCGACGTCTGCGTCCGCTCTGGAGCAGCAGCAAGACGACCTCGCGGCGTTTCAGGTGATTGCGCATCGCGGCGCCAGCGGCCATGCGCCGGAAAGCACGCTGGCCGCCTTTACGCTGGCACACGAACAGGGCGCGGACTACCTGGAAATGGACGCCCAGCTGACCGCCGATGGCAAGCTGGTGGTATTTCACGATGACACCATTGAGCGCACCAGCGACGGCACCGGCCATATCAACGACTACACCCTGGCCGAGCTGAAAGCGCTGGACGTGGGCACCTGGTTTAATCAGGCGAATCCGGAAAAGGCCGACGACGCCTTCGAAGGCGCCCGCCTGCTAACGCTCGACGAGGTTTTTGACACGTTCGGGCACGACGCGCGCTACTACATCGAAGCCAAATCGCCGGCGCTCAATCCGGGGCTGGAAGACGCGCTGCTCGCCAAGCTGAAAGAATACGACATGATCCAGGCCGGGCGCGTGCTAGTGCAGTCGTTCAATCAGCCAAGCCTGCTCAAGCTGCACGAGCAAAGCCCTGCGCTGCCGCTGGTTCAGCTGCTGTGGTATTACCCCGACGAAAAGAACGCAACACAGCTCAAGGAATGGACCGACGTCACCCCGGGTTCAGGCAACGTGGATGACGCCGACTTCCAAGCCATTGCCGACTACGCCGTAGGCATCGGCACCAACTTCATCTACGAAGGCGCGCCGGTCATCAGCGCCGACTTTGTCGATCAGGCACAGGACAACGACCTGCGCGTGCACGTTTATACGGTGAACGACACTGACGATATGCAACAGCTGCTGGACTGGGGCGTGGACGGCATGTTCACCAACTACCCCGACCAGCTGCTTGAGCTGACGCGCTAGTTAATCGTTCAAAACTCTAAGCCGCGCCGTTGAGCGTGGCCATGTCGATGACGAAGCGGTAGCGTACGTCGCCTTTTTGCATGCGCGTGTAGGCTTCATTGATATTGCGGATATCCAGCATTTCCACGTCGCAGGTAATGCCGTGTTCGGCGCAGAACTCCAGCAATTCCTGGGTTTCGGCAATGCCGCCGATCAGCGAACCGGCAATCATCCGGCGCTTGCCGATCAGGTTGCCGCCGCCAATCGGCGGATCAACGGGGCCCAGTAGCCCGACCAGAATATGCGTGCCGTCGTACTTGAGCGCCGCCAGATAGGGGTTGACGTCGTGGGGCACCGGCACGGTATCCAGCATAAAGTCGAACGTCTCGGCCACGGCGGCCATCTGCGCATCGTCGGACGACACCACAACGTGGTCGGCGCCGTTGCTTTTGGCTTCTGCCACCTTGGCCTCCGAGCGGGTAAAGACCGTCACTTCGGCGCCCAGCGCACGCGCCAGCTTCACGCCCATATGACCCAGGCCACCCATGCCGATAACGCCAACCTTGTGCCCTTTGCCCACGCCGTGGTGGCGCAGCGGGGAATAGGTGGTAATACCGGCGCAGAGAATCGGCGCGGCGGAGGACAGCTCGATGCCGTCGGGCATGCGCAGCACAAAGGCTTCGCTGACCACAATGTCGGTGGAATAACCGCCCTGAGTCATGCTTCCATCAACGCGATCGTCGTTGCCATAGGTCATGGTGACCCCATTCAGGCAGTACTGCTCGACGCCTTCGTCGCACGCCTGACAGCTGCGGCAGGAATCGACCATGCAGCCCACGCCGACCAGATCGCCGGGGGCAAAACGGGTGACATCATTGCCTACGCGGGTAACCTTGCCGACAATTTCATGCCCCGGCACCAGCGGGTAGCGCGTAGTACCCCAGTCGTTCTGAGCAATGTGCAGGTCACTGTGGCAGACGCCGCAGTACATGATTTCGATGGCAACGTCATCGGCGCGCGGGGCGCGGCGGTCTATCTCAAGCGGTGTCAACGGCGCATCTGCCGCCTGGGTGCCGTAGGCTTTTACCTGGCTCATGGATATCTCTCCCGAAGAGTGACAATCCCGTGTTAATCACGTTTGTGCCACTAAAAATGCGTGAAATTGACAAAAAGGTGCCGCCTGAATAACGGCTTGGCGCTCATTCTAGCCCCGTCAACCGGGGCGACGAAAGCGTCGTATCCAACGTGGCATCAGATGGCCTGTGCAAGTCTGGCCGCCAGATGCCAAGCTATACCCATTTGAACCAACAAGGACTAACGATGGCAACACAATCGATTATCGACCGCCCCACCAAAAGCGCCGTGCCGCGCCGGCTGGCATGGCTCAGCGTGCTGTTACTGCTCGCCGCCGCGCTGCTGCTCGCCGCTGCCGGCCCCGCGTACCGCTCGGAAATGCTGGAACTTGGCGATGCCTTCAGCCTGCTCCGCTATGCCACCTATACCGCCATGGCGGCCGCTGCCGTGGGGCTTATGGCGCTGCTGGCCGGCATCATCAAGCGTCGTTTTGGCCCGGGCTTTACCGCCGTACTGGTTATCGCCTGCGCCGTGGCCGTCCTTTATGTGCCGTGGCAACACTGGCAGCGCGCCCAGGCGGTGCCGGCCATTCATGACATTACGACCGACATGGACAACCCACCGGCGTTCACCGCGCTGGCCAATGCCCGCGAAGAAGCCCCCAACGAGATGGAGTACCCCGGCGAAAGCACCGCCGAGCAGCAGCGCGCCGCCTACCCCGAGATTCAACCGCTGACCCTTGATGCGCCCATGAACACGGTGCTGGCGGCTGTGCAGGCCGAAATGCAGGATGCCGGCTGGCAAATTGTTGATGTCAGCCAGAATCATATCGAAGCGACCGCCACGACCCGCTGGTTCGGTTTCAAGGATGACGTGGTGGTGCGACTAAGCGAGGAAAACGGCGCCACGCGGGTGGATATGCGTTCGGCCTCACGGCTGGGCAAAAGTGACGTGGGCACCAACGCCGCCCGCGTGTACACCTTCCTCAATGCGCTCAAGGCGCGACTGACGCAGAGCTGATCAGGCCATGACCTCGGCGGCGCTGCGCGTGCCGTCAAGCAGCGTGAACTCCGTGTTTTCCAGTGCTGCGTGCTGCACGGTATAAAGCAGCGCGCAGGCGACGTTGGCGCGCGACATTCGGTTATCGCCGGCTTCGTCAACGCTTACGGCAAACCGCTCGGTGGCAGCGTCGTCGCTCAGCCGGCCGGGCTTGAGGATGACATGGGGCAACGGGCTTAGCCGCAGGTGCGCATCGGCGGCAAACTTGGCCGCCATGTAGGGGCGCAGTTTTTCCGGCGCGGTCATGGGGTCTTCCGCGCGCATGGCGCTGACCATGATAAAGCGCTTGAGGCCTTTCTCAGCGGCGATATCTGCCGCCCGAATGGCGCCGTAAAGGTCAATCATCAGGGTTTTATCCGGCCCGGTATCAGGGCCGGAGCCGGCGGTAAAAACGACCTGCTCGCAGCCGTCAAACGCATGGGAAAAATCTCCCTCCAGATCAGCGACAACCGTGTCAATTCCGCGCTCGGCAAACCAGCCGGTCTGTTCTTCACGGCGCACCATCGCCTTGACCGGCTCCCCCGCCTTTTGGGCACGTTCGCAAAACTGTTTGCCGATCTGGCCGTTGGCGCCGATTACCAATGTGGTCATATTGCCTCCTGTCTAATCACTGCTTTTACGGCCTGTGATACGCGCCGCTACCATTGTGTATGCGGCCGCTTGCCGCCCGCTTCAACCAGACGCATAACGAGGCATCGTGTTAAATTGTGGCCACTTTTTTGATCGGCGAGGCACTATGCTGCGTATATCCAACCATTCTGCGTATATCTAACCATGCTACGTATATCCAATAACGTGATACTGGCCGATTGGGAAATCCACATCGAACAGATTCGCGCGCAAGGTTCCGGCGGACAAAACGTCAACAAGGTGGCGTCCGCCGTCCACCTGCGCTTTGATATTCAGCGCTCGACGCTGCCGCCCTTTTACAAGGAGCGGCTGCTGGCACTGTCGGATCAGCGCATTACCCGCGACGGCGTGATTGTGATCAAGGCGCAGAAACACCGTACTCTTGAGCTGAATAAAGAGGATGCGCTGGCGCGCCTGAAAGCGCTGATTAAAAGCGCGGCGGCAGAGCAAAAAGCCCGCCGCCCGACCCGACCCAGCCGCAACGCCAAGCGCAAACGCGTAGACAGCAAAACACGCAAAGGCAAAACCAAGGCGCTGCGCGGCAAGGTCAAGCTCTAACGATAAGCATCAAGAGGCGAACGACGATGCCCGGAACACTCCCCGAGCGCCCGCTTTCACCGTGCGTGCAAATCTGTCAAATACATCAACCCAGCCAGACTTGCCAAGGCTGCGGGCGCACGCTGGATGAAATTGCCTGCTGGAGCCAGATGACCGAGGCGGAAAAAGCCCCGGTATGGGAGCGGCTGGAAAAAGCCGGTCGCGTCACGCCAAACGGCGCCCGTTAACGCATAAGCCACTATGATGCTCTAACAATCAACGTCAATAGTGCTAACAATCAGCGCCAAGCCAGGAGTCCGGCATGTATCTTGATTACTTTGAACCCCCGCAGGATTCGCCGCTTGGCCGCCTGACGCTTTGCGCCAACGAGGCCGGCCTGACCCGCATCGATTTTTCACGGGGGCTGTTGGGCACCCGGCGCGAGCACCCCCTGCTTGATCGCTGCAAAGCCCAGCTGGCGGAATATTTCGCCGGCACGCGCACGACGTTTGACGTGCCGCTGGCGCCTGACGGTACGCCGTTTCAACAAACGGTATGGAAGGCTCTAAGCGATATCCCCTACGGCGAAACCCGCAGCTACGGCAACATTGCCGAAGCGCTGGGTAAACCCACGGCGTCGAGAGCGGTAGGCATGGCCAACGGCAAAAACCCGCTGGCGATTATTGTGCCCTGCCACCGCGTCGTCGGCGCCAACGGCCGGCTAACCGGCTATTCGGGCGGGCTTGCGCGCAAGGAATGGCTGCTGGCCCACGAGGCGCACGGCCTCACCCAGACATAGCCCACAGACATAGCCCAAGCGGGGCACGCTGGCGCGAACTTGGCGGGCTTTTCGCACTTGCGCTATGCTTGGCTGCTTAAAAGCTAATACATATGCGGCGTAACAACGTCCGCCATGCGTGAAGGGATGAGTCATGCACTACACAGAAGCAAAGGAACACATTCGCGGCCGCCTCCATGAGCTCTTCAGTGACCCTTATGAAGCGTTTGATAACGACAGTCAGGAACGGCTTTTGCACCTGCGCGTCATGCTGTATCTGTTTGTGGTGCGCCCCATGGAGCGTGAACTGCTGACGCTGCGGGTGATACACGGCTGGGAAAACGGCGGCTGCGAAACGGCCGACCTGACCTGCACCGAGTATCCGCTGAGTAGCCTTGAGACCTTTGAACACGCGATGGAAGACTTCAACGGGACTCAGCGCGCGCCCTCACGCCAGCTGTTTACCCAGCCGCTGGATAAAGCCCTTGCCGCCGCTCGTGCCAAGGGTCAGGCGTTTGATGATGACATCGAGCAGCACCCCGCCCGCTGGCCGGCGTTTGAGCACGGGCTGGCCCTTTATACGATGTTCAAGATGTATCACCGGCTGGTCTACGGGGAAGATGACTTCTACCGCAGCAGCCTGTGTCACCTGGCCGCCGGCCTGCGCGAAATTCACGAATTTCATATGGAAGAAGGCGAGTTTGCTTTTCTGATCCCCCAGGGAAAAGCCTTTACTCAGGAAGAAAGCGTGCTGGTGCTCCACCAGAGCCAGCTTGAACCGATCAAGCAGCTGCTCGCAGACAACCTGCCGCTATTCCGCAACATCTGACGCAACCCGCCAGGCGTCAAATGCTCAACCCAAAGCCCCGACGTTCAACAGACGTCGGGGCTTTTTAGTGCAACGATGACCAAAAAATTCAGGCGGCTTCGTAGGCGGCTTTCAGCCGGTAAAACTCTTCCACGATGGCATCCATCTCCGTCGCGTCGTAGTCACATATCCCGCTGACCACCAGTTTCTTCGAGCCGACGCCAAACGGCTTGCCGGCCGATTCAATGGAAAAATCCAGCAGCGCGTCAGCACGTTTGCCCTGCACCTCAAGCGAGGAGCGAGAGAGCGCGAGATCCGGTGCCAAGCCGTCCAGCCGCTCCAGGGTAAAGCCCATGCTGTGGTAGATCACCAGCGGACGTTTGGGGTTGAACATCACCCCGTGGGCTTCCATCAACGGCTTTAAATAGTGGGGAAAGTTCTTCCCCGAAAACGCCACGTAGCAGCGGGTAAAGGCATCAACCGCTTCCTTGTCAAACGTCGTGTCGCCGCTGCGCGTGACGTCCAGGTAGCATTTTCCTGATGTATCAGTGACGTGGATGTCGCCACTGACTGACTGCGAAAAGGTCAGCGGCGTATTGGCGCCGACCATGCTCAGAAAACGGAACTCCATGTGCTGGGATAGCCCGAAGCGCTCAAGCACCAGCGCAAAAAGCAGATCGCCGGGCACACAAAAGCGCCGCGCATCGGGGTTATGAATCGGGTTGTAGTCACCGGCGACGCCTTTGGCGAAGCGGCTGGCCTGCTCGGCGGAGATGGTTATTTCATCGCCGCACTGCGCATAAAAATCCTTGAACATGGCGTTCGCTGCCTGCCTGGTGTTGTCATTGAAAGTCCATCGCTACCAACGCCGCGCATCATGCCATAAAACAAGGATCAACAGCAGAGGCTTTCTATTGAGGCGTGCGGCACTATCGACGTTTACGCTCGCGGCGAATCATGCGCACCCGTTCCTTGGCCTTCTTTGCGACCACTTGCTCATCGTCGTTCGGCTTAGGCGGAATCGTGACCCAGGCAAATACCGGCAGCGACAAACGCCAGTAGATCGCTGCCAGCCGCAGGCTCAGCGTGGCCGTCAGCGAGGCGCCGATGGTCAGCAGCAGCGGCGCACCGAGCGCATACAGCAGCACGTAGACCATGCCGCCGGCAAAGGCCGCCGTGGCGTAGATTTCTTCGCGCAACACCATGGGCACACGCTGGGCGAGCACGTCGCGGATCATGCCGCCGGCCACGCCGGTCATCATGCCCATCAGCGTGGCCACGCTGCCGGCGTACCCAAGCTCCAGCGCCTTGTGGGTACCCAGCGCGGTGAACAGCGCCAGCCCGAAGGCATCGGCCACCGGCATGAACCCGCGCGAAAGTCGGTGAATATAGTGAAAGCCGACCATGGCGAGCGCTACCGTGATAAAAATCACCCACAGATAAGTAGGGTCGCTCACCCAGAAGACCGGCCGCACGCCAAGCACCAGGTCGCGCAGCGTGCCGCCGCCAATGCCGGTCACCGCGGCCAGCACCAGCATGCCCACCGGGTCCATCCGGTTGCGGCAGGCCAGCACCACGCCCGACAGGGCAAAGACGATCACCCCGGCCATATCCAGCCAGTACACTATGCCACTCACTCGTGTGTCTCTCCTCAGGCGTCCCGCTGAAACGGATAAATCGCGCCCAGCTGCAATATCCAGGTCAGTTCGTCGAGAGCCGTCAGCGACTCTTCAACCAGTAGCGGATCGGCGAGATCTTCCGGCGCCAGGCGATCGCGGTAGTGGCGCTTCACCCAGCCGACAAGCTCGGCGTAGAGCGCCTCGGTGAGCAGCACGCGGCCAGACAGCGCAGCGCGCTCGGCCTCGCTCAGCGCCACCCGCAGGCGCAGGCAGGCAGGGCCACCGCCGTTGCGCATGCTCTGTTTGACGTCCTTGACGATAATCTCGCCAATCGGATTATGACCGGCCAGCACCAGATCCTGCAACGTGCGCCACACGGCTTCGTTGGTCTCGCATTCGCCCGGCACTACCAGCGTCATACTGCCGTCCGGGTTGGACAGCAGCTGTGAGTTGAACAGGTACGTGGCTACCGCATCTTCAAGACTTACCGCTTCCAGCGGCACGCGCACGGGGATCAACGGCTCGGGCATTTTCTCGCGCAGCGCATCCAGCGTGCCCTGTTCATCGGCAAAGGCCATGGCGTGATACAGCAACACCGGGCCGTTGCCCACCGCGATCACGTCGTTGTGGAACACCCCGGCGTCAATGGCGTCCGGATGCTGGCGGGCAAACACCGTCTGCGACTCAATAAGGCCGTGCTGCCGGGCGACCGCTTCGCTGGCCTCGCGGGTTTGCCGCGCGGGAAAGCGCTTGGGCGCAGGCGCGCTGCCAAAGGCCTCGCGCCCATAAACAAACAGGTGCACGCCGGCATTGCCATAGTCGGCGCACAGCCGCGTATGGTTGGCCGCGCCTTCGTCAGAAAATGCCGGCGTGGCCGGCAGCGGTGCGTGATGCGCGAAATGGCACGGATCGTTGAAAATGGCCTGCAGTACACGCCCCGTAGTGGCCGGCTCCAAATAACGATGAAAGCTCGACTGCAGGTTGGCCGGGGTAAAGTGGACGCGGCCGTCCGGCGAATCAGCGCCCGGCGTTACCGTGGCCGCATTGGCCGTCCACATGCTCGAGGCCGAACACACCGCGCGCAGTATTGCCGGCGCCTGTTTTGCCGCCTGCTCCAGCATCGCAGCATGGCTGCCGGAAAAGCCCAGCGCGTGCAGCGCGGCCATATCCGGACGCTGCTGGGGCGGCAGCACCCCTTGAGCGTAGCCGGCACGGCTCAGCGCGTGCATTTTCTCCAGCCCCTGAAGCGCGGCCTCGCGCGGGTTGGATACCAGCCCGGCATGACGCTTTGAGGCTACGTTGCCTGCCGCCAGCCCGGAGTAGTTGTGCGTGGGGCCGACGAGGCCGTCAAAGTTGACCTCGCAGACGTTCTCTCCCATGCGCTCATTCTCGGTGGCAACCTGAGCTGCCTGTGCCTGACGGGTCATAGCGTCACCCCGGGCGGTAGCGTCTCCGGCAGCGCGAGGGTGTCGGTTTCCATCGAGGCCACCGGGTAGGCGCAGTAGTCCGCCGCGTAGTAGGCGCTGGGGCGGTGGTTGCCGCTGTCGCCGACGCCGCCAAAGGGTGCATCGCCCGAGGCGCCCGTGGTCTGGCGATTCCAGTTGACGATGCCGGCGCGAATGCGCAGCAGAAAGTCATCCCAGTCGGCCTGTTCGCCGCCGATCAACCCGGCCGAAAGCCCGTAGCGGGTATCGTTGGCAAGCTCGATGGCCTCATCCCAGTCGGCGTAGCGCCGCACGGTCAGCAGCGGGCCGAAGTGCTCTTCGTCGGGTACTTCAAGACCGGTCACGTCGAGCAGCGCGGGGCTGAGCAGGCTGGTGCCGTCCTGCAGCCGCTGCATGCGGTGGATAACGGTGGCACCTTTGTTTTCAAGCTCACGCTGCGCTTCCAGCAGGCCGTCGGCAGCGGCGGCGCTGACCAACCCGGCATAAAACGGCGGGTTCTGCTCGTCAAACGGCTCGGCCACGCGCAGCTTGCGGATGGCCTCCGCCAGCGCCTCGATCAGCCGGTCGCCCACCTCACCCTTGGGCACCAGCAAGCGCCGCGCGCAGGTGCAGCGCTGGCCACCGGAGGCAAACGCCGACTGCAGAATGGTCAGCACTGCGGCGCGCTGGTCGGGTACGCTTTTCACCACCAGCGGGTTATTGCCGCCGAGTTCCAGCGCCAGAATCTTGTCGAGCTGGCCGGCAAACTGACGGTGCAGCATGCCGCCCACCTTGGCGCTGCCGGTAAACAGCAGCCCGTCGATGTCCGGGTCGCCGGCCAGCGCCTGGCCCACCGGCACGCCACCTTGCACCAGGTTGATCACGCCCGCCGGCAGGCCGGCTTCCAACCAGCACTGCAGGGTCAAATCGGCGGTGAGCGGCGTTTGTTCGCTGGGTTTGAACACCACGGTATTGCCCGCCAACAGCGCCGGCACGATGTGACCGTTGGGCAGATGGCCGGGGAAGTTGTACGGACCGAAGACCCCCATCACGCCGTGCGGGCGATGGCGCAGCACGGCGCGAGCTTCGCCCACGGCTTTGCCGCGCTCTCCGGTACGCTCGTTAAAGGCGCTGATCGACAGCGCCACCTTGCCAACCATTGCGCCAGCCTCGGTACGCGCTTCCCACAGCGGCTTGCCGGTTTCCGCCGCAATGGCCACGCCAAGTGCCTCCTGACGGCTTTTCAGCACCTCGGCAAAACGCTCTACCAGTGCCTTGCGCTCGGCAAAAGGCGTTTTCGCCCAGCCGGAGAACGCGCCCCGGGCCGCTTTTACCGCGGCCTGAACCTGGGCCTCATCAGCGGCGCCGCCCTGCCATAAAAGCGCGCCGGAAACGCCGTCGTGTTTGGTCAGCGCCGTTGCGCTACCGTCGACCCATTCACCGTTGATCAGCTGCTGTTGCGTGGCGTGCATATCAGTCTCCCTTGGCTATCAAGTTGGCTCAGTGTGTCAGCGTCAGGTTTCCAGCAGGCGAAGGGTATCGCCCGTGGTGACGTTCAGGCGCCGGGCTTCGGCGGGGGTCAGTACAATGTTTTCGTCGCGGGGCGCGCGGCCTACCCAGGCGGCGGTAAAGCCCAGCATCGTGGTAGTCGCGGCCAGCCAGCGGCTGACACTTTCATCAACGGCATTGGCGTCGATCTCAACGCGATAGCACTGCGAGTTGCGCACCGCGCGCACGTCGTCAATGTAGGCTTCCACCGTGGGGCCGCCGTCAAAAATGTCGATGTAGCCTTCCCAGCGCAGCCCTTCTTTCTTGAGCATTTCAAGCGCCGGGCGGGTGTGGCGGTGCACCTGGCCGATGCAGTCGCGCGCTTCGTCGGGCATGAAGGTGGTGTAAATCGGAAATTTGGGCATCAGTTCGCCGATAAAGCTCTTTTGCCCCAGCCCCGTGAGGCGGTCGGCCTCGTCAAAGTCCATGGGGAAAAAGTGCCGGCCCAGGCTCTCCCAGAACGGGCTGCGGTTGTTGTCGTCGAACAGCCCGCGCATTTCGGCCAGCACTTTGTCGGGGAAGCTGTCGCGAAACTCGGCAATAAACAGCCACCGCGCCTTGGACAGCAGCGCGCCGTTGCGCAGGTGCCGGTTGGCCTCGCCGCGATACTCGGGGCGCACAAACAGCGAGCACACTTCGGTATCACCGGTATGGTCCGAGCTTAAAAACAGCGTATCGATAGTGCGGTGCAGATCCAGCTGCACCGACGAATGCGCCAGCGAGCCCAGCCGGTAGTGATAAAACGGCACTTCGTGGCCGACCTGCCCTTCTATCGCGCAGCATCCGGCAAGCTCGCCGTCGGTTTCGTCTTCCAGCACGAAAAAATACAGCCGGTTATCGCGCGCGGTGCGCTCTTCAAAGGCGCTGGCGGCGGCTTCAATCTTGCCGGCCAGAAACTCGCGGTTATCGGGCAGCGAGGTAAACCCCACGCCGGCCTGCTGCGCAAGCGCCTGCAGCCCATCCAGATCATTGCGGGCAATGGGTCGAATGCGCATTACATTTCTCCTTCATCCAGCGCGTCTTCCGCGGCGGGCAGCGTCAGCGGGGCGGCCAGCACGGCGCGGCCTTTTTCGACGCCCAACTGTTCGGCGTGCTCGGCGGTTAGCATCAGCTGGCCGGTGGGCGAGAGCGCGTAGCGCGCCACCACGCAGCGAAACCCGTTGCGTTTCTGGTTGGCGATCAGCGCCGGCTCGGCATCGGGCAGCGCGTGTTCGGGGCGAATACGTACCGGGTGCCACGCCGCGCCGCGTACGCTTGCCAGCCGCTCGCGCTCGGCTTTAACCACCGGGCCGGCGTCGAAAATATCCACATGGCGCGAGCGCACAAAGCCCTCGGCGAGCATTTCGCCAAGCGCCCGTTCGTGCGCCGGATGCTCGCGGCCAATCGCCGCCCGCGCCTGCGGTGTGAGCAGCGGCAAATACAGCGGGAACTGCGGCATCACCTCGGCAATAAAGCTTTTCGAGCGCACCCCGGCAATGTGGTTCATATCCTGATAGCTGCGGGCAAAAAAGTGCCGCCCGACGCTTTCCCAGAACGGCGATTCATCGTTAGCGTCTAAATAGCCGGGAAACGCCACCGCCAGCACGGCGGAAAAACGCTCGGGGTACTGGGCTATAAACATCAGCCGCGCACGGCGCAGCAGGCTTTCTGCGCTGGTGCCCTTATACCGCGGGTTGATCGACATGGCGCACAGCAGCGTCGCCTCTGACACCTCGTGGGAAAGCGCCAGCGTCTGCACCTCGTGGCGCACGTTGAGCTGCTGGGAGGCGTGGATCAGCGTTTCTTGGCGGTAGGTGTAGTAGGCCTCGCAAGCGCCAGCACAGGCGCGAATGGTCGCGGTGCCCAGCACCTCGCCGTCCTCGGTATCCACCAGCACAAAGGTATAGTGCTCGTCGCCAGGGAAATCCACCTCATCGCCAAACGCCGCCTGGGAGCGCGCAATGCGCTCCTCAAGGCGTTCGCGGTGCGCCGGCAGGTTGGTCAATTGCGGCGTGGCGTGAGATGCCAGCGCTTCAAGCGCGGGCAGATCCGCTGGCGCTACGGGTCGGATAATCAGCATCGCCGGCTCCTTGTTAGCCCTGTTTAGCCCTTGGCGACCAGGCGTTCAATAGCGCGCTCAAGGCGTGCCATGCCCTCGTCAATATCGGCTTCGGGCATCACCAGCGAAGGCGCCAGGCGCAGCACGTTGGGACCGGCGATCAGCGCCATTGCGCCCTCTTCGATCGCCAGCGGCAGGATTTCCTTGGCGCGGCCTTCAAAGGTCTCCGACATCTGCGCGCCGATTAAAAGCCCCATGCCGCGAATATCGCTGAACACGCCGTGCTTCTGGTTGATGCGATCCAGATGCTTGCATATCAGCCCGTGGCGCTTATTCACGCCTTCAAGCACGTCCGGCGTATCGATGAATTCAAGCGCCGCCAGTGCCACGGCCGAGGCCAGCGGGTTGCCACCGTAGGTGGAGCCGTGGGTGCCGATAGCAAGGGACTTGGCCACGTCATCGGTTGCAAGCATCGCGCCCACGGGAAAGCCGCCGCCCAGCGCCTTGGCGCTGGTGAGGATGTCGGGTGTCACGCCGTAGTGCTCATAGGCGTAAAGCTTGCCGGTGCGGCCCACGCCGGTTTGCACTTCGTCAAATATCAGCAGCGCATTGTGCTCGTCGCACAGCGTGCGCAGCCCCTGCAAAAACGCGGGGTCGGCCGGAATCAGCCCGCCTTCGCCCTGCATCGGCTCGACCATGATGGCGCAGGTATCGTCGCCCATCAGCTGGCGTACGCTTTCCAGGTCATTATAGTCGGCGTGCAGAATGCCCCCCGGTACCGGCCCAAAGCCTTGGGAATACTTGGGCTGGCCGCCAACGCTGACGGTAAAGAAGGTGCGGCCGTGAAACGACTTGGCAAACGCAATGATCTTGTCTTTATGCTCGCCGTGGTGCTCCACCGCGTAGCGGCGCGCAAGCTTCAGCGCAGCCTCGTTGGCCTCGCCGCCCGAGGAGCACAGAAACACCTTGTCGGCGAAGGTGCGCTCTACCAGGCTTTTGGCCAGTTTCAGCGCCGGCTCGTTGGTAAAGACGTTGGAAAGATGCCACAGCGTTTCCCCCTGGGACTTGAGCGCATCAACCAGCACCGGGTGGCAATGCCCCAGCGCGTTAACCGCAATACCGCCGGCAAAATCAATGTACTCGCGCCCCTCCTGATCCCACAGGCGGCTGCCTTCACCGCGCACCGGAATCACCGGCTGGGGGGAATAGTTGGGCGCCATGTACTGGTCGAAGTCCTGCCGGGTCGGGGTAGTGCTCATGGATATCTCTCCGCTTTTTCTGCGTGTAGAACGGGTTTCAGTATACGGCGCGCCGCAAGCGCTCCGCTTTCAGTAATGTGACGCCAAGTTATGAAATCGGTTACCCCACGCTAGTTCAGCCGCTCTTCGCGCGGGGCGATGCCGAAGTGGTTGCGGTACGCGGTGGAAAAATGCGCGCCCGAAGAAAAACCCGTGGCGAAAGCGATATCGCCCACCGGGCGGTCGCTTTTGCGCAGCAGCCGGCGCGCCTGCTGCAGGCGTAAATCCAGGTAGTAGCGGCTGGGTACCGCCTGCAAATGCTTTTTGAACAATCGCTCCAGCTGGCGGCGCGAAATCCCCAGGTGCTCAGCCAGCTCGAGGGTGGAAAGCGGCTCTTCGACGTTGGCTTCCATCAGCGCGACAGCGTCCAGCAGGCTTTGCGGGGCGTGATTCAAGCGGTTTTTCAGCGGTACGTGCTGGCGCTCGTCGGCCAGCCGAATGCGTTCGCAGGACAAGTGTTCGGAGACCTGCTCAGCCAGCCGCGGGCCGTGCTGGCGGGTAATCAACATCAGCATCATGTCGAGCGCTGCGGTGCCCGCACCACAGGTCAGCCGGTCGCGGTCAAGCTCGTAAAGCTGGCGCGACAGCGTCACCTGCGGATAGGCCTGGGAAAACGCCTCGAAGCGCGGCCACGGGAGCGTCGCACGGTAGCCTTCCAACAGCCCGCAGCGCGCCAGCACTTCGGTGCCGCCGGCAACGCCGCCTAGCGTCACGCGGCGGCTGCGCATTTGCCGCAGCCAGTCGTTCAGCCGTGGGGGCAGCGGGTAGGAAAGCGGCGTGGGCGCGCAAACTAGCAGCATGTCGATCTCGCCCAGCGGCGTAGTCAGCGCCTGCGGCGCGGTTAGCCCCAGCTGGCCGGCGCTGCGCACCGGCGCCTCGTCCAGCCCCAGCGTCAACGTGACATAAAGCA
>Ga0208412_1000771_pt1 | contig 15730 bp, 25 predicted proteins | sample AntDeeMetag02WF4_FD_184758 | JGI IMG/M metagenome (GOLD analysis project Ga0208412, IMG submission 184758) | Saline lake microbial communities from Deep Lake, Antarctica - Antarctic Deep Lake Metagenome 02WF4 (SPAdes) (version 2) | ecosystem: Environmental > Aquatic > Non-marine Saline and... | reverse complement strand
GCGGCGTATGGTTTTGGTATTAGCCAGGTAAGCGACCTGGGATGGATATTGATCTACGTTAGTGCATTGGTGCTGACGTGGGTGACATTCGCTTTTGTCGGTCTTCCAGGAGTCGAAACCGATGAGTAAGGAGTGCTCCCACACCGACTACGACATCCTGCACCGAGAGCCAGCACGGCAACGTGGTGACTGTACTGAAGTGATTGGCTGGTGCAACGACTGCGAGAAAGAAATCACATGGGCGAACGCCTGGGGAGACATCCTGATCGCCACATACGACCCGCACACAGGTGACGAGTGATGAGTGACGATACTATCGACCTCCCTGATGATTTCTCAATCATATTCGTGTACCGTGGAGATGAGACACGTGTTATCGTTAAGCATCCTGACCACGGAATGGTGCATCAACAACACCACTACCCCGGGTTCGAATGGAGTGACTGGACGTTCCGACACGTCGGCAAACCCAGAGACTGGAGCAGCATTGACGACGCGATCAACGCAATGGATAACTCGGGCTGGATTCCGGCAGTTGAGGTTGCAGATGCAATTCGTGAGGTACAAGCCGATGAGTGACGAACGTATTGCGGGTACTGTATCGGACAAGCGATGTCACGAGTGCAACGCCCTGATGATTAACCGAGGGAAAACACACCGCTGTCCCGATTGCAATAACTGCTACCCAATCTTCCAGCGGATTGGTGATGGGCTCGTTCACAACACGTTGAGCGACGACTACCCGGTCAAGGTTCAGGAGGTCGAGACCGATGAGTGACGACGTGTATTTTTTGTGGAAATGGTATGCTGGAGTAAATAATAAAACACACAAGGGAACTTACGCATCAGAATACGATGCTATCGAAGCCGCCATCGACTATGTTTCTAAAATCAATCAAGTAAAAAACGATAACAATATCGATAACGAAAAAGTGGAAATTATCGTTACAGGGCAGTATAGGAAACGTATTTTCCATCCGGGATGTAGTGATCTCTGGGTGGAAGTTGTGGAGACGGTGGTACAATGAGTGACGAGATAACCCAAGATGAGCGGGAGGCGTTGGATGCGATACTGACAGTTGACGATTTAATTAACGGTGACATAACGACAGAGCGTAGTCTGCCGAGTGCGACGCACAGGACCGATTAAAACGTCGACATGATTATTGTCGGTCAGTGAGTTTAGTGTACCAATGATTTATCGCTACATCCCGGACACAGATCGCTATGGTGGTTTTGATAAGGCAGAGGAGTTGAAGAATACAGAGTTGCCACCGGACAGAGAACTACGAGAGGGAATTGAAGCTGCGGAGCGCGGTGGTTATGACAAAGAGAAAGAGTTAGAGGATGCAGAGCTGCCCCCAGACAGAGAGCCACGAGAAGAAGACTGATCGAGTGTCGTATACCCCTTCTTCTGCGACGCACTCGGTCGGCTAGCCGGTCAGATAGTACGATTTGGTGGGTTCAAGAGATTTTTTCGAGTGTTTTTCTTCTGGTCAAAACACCTAAGTGTCACAAACACCTAGATATAGAGTAAGTGCGACATCCCACAGATGGGGTAGTCGTGCCCTCCAATATGAACCGAAACGACAAAACAAGTTGTGACGTGTGTGGTCGCGGAACCAAAACATACCGTGCCCACGGCGTTCCAGCGCGCCGACTCGACGAACCAAACAATTACACCATCTGTAACCGCGCAGACTGCGACTCTCTCGGACATCATCTGAAAATGTGGCTCCGGGATAACCCAGACGTAGACTGGTACACCTTCAGTGAAGTACTCGACACCATCGACGGTCACGAAGCTGTCAAAAGAAAGTTTACTCCCAAATGGGAACGCCCCAGCATATTGTCTGTACCAGGGGAACCGACCTACATCAACGACTTCACCGAGGTGACTGAAGATGCAGAGTAGTTTGACCAACGTAGGTGTTGGCGCGTCAATTGCGGTAGTTGCAATCGGGTTAGCAAACGGTATTGAGGTAGCAGCAGGTGCGTCTGCCGGGTTGACATCGGGTGCAATTCTCGGCGTCGCCATCGTCGCGTTCTATCTCATTTACTTTGACGATCAGGTTCTGGATCTTGTCCGGAGATGGAACAATGCAGATTGAGCCGATGCCGAGCGACGACGGGTACCGCTGCTGGCTCTCCCCGAGCGAACAAACCAAACTGGTAGAACACTTCTCATCGGAGCCGAAGAAGCGTTTCGCGGTCGAGTTGATGCTTGATGGTCTGCGCTCGGAGGAAGTCCCTCGTGTTGCTACACGCGACTTCAGACGTCTCGATGGGGACGAAGAGGCGTTCAAACTACGAGTCAGGGAGGGGAAGACGGGGTGGCGTGAATGCCCGGTCTCGACGAAAACGAAAGAGCGAGCATTCATGTTGAAGAACACTATCGGTCTCACGAAAAACGACCCGCTTATCGATTTCACCGCCCGTACAGTCCAGCGCTGGATTGCAGGCGACAACCGTATCACCGGCGCCGTGGAAAAACTCGCCGAACAGACAGGGAACGACGACTGGCTGCACGTCACAGCTCACGATCTCCGAAGGACGTGGGCTACCTCTACATATTATTCTTTGAGCGCTCCGTACGCTCTAGAAGTGATTTTGCAGTGGGGAGGATGGTCGAGTGGTGAGACGTTCCGCGAGAACTATCTCGGCAAGGAGCCCGATCACCTAGCCATCGAAATGATGGACGAAGCTGGGCTGAGATAGTTACTCGATCGGGTCATCGAACAAACTAGACTGCTCTACGCTAACTCCCACCTTGTAGTCCTTGTTCGTGACTCTCTCGACAAGGTTACTAAACCATCCAGCGGCTTGTGGATGAACATACACTCTATCAATCAATTCTTCAAGATCGCACTCAACGTACTCACCCGGTTCATCACGCTGTACCGTATCTTCGGCGACAACTCGGAACTCATCCTCGTAATTGAAACTGTGGCGTTTATGGAAAATCACAGAGTACTCACCAACTGGAATTGGTTCGTCGTAGTTCTGATATTCTACACGACCCATGGCGAATTCGTGATCACTATGCTGAAGCGCCCGGCGTAAGGCACCGACACTTGACTTCACTGCCACACCTTCGTTGTTTTCAGTGTACATGCTCCACAGGGCGGCTGATTGGTGGTTTTTCTGAGTCCAGCAGTTGATTAAGTAGTTCCCGGCGTACTTCTGAAGGGCGTTGAATTCACGCTTGACTTTTGAACGTCGATGACCATCTGCAAGACGGTCTTCCATAACTGTATCCAAGTTTTCCTCTGGATAGATCCCCTCGTGCGGGTCGGTTTGTGAGCGCGCAAATGTGAAGCGTAGGGACTTTCGAGAAAGTAGCGAAAGGTATTGTGTAATGCCCATGTACCGCCACAATGTGGCGGACTTATCAGCAGATTCGATGCTCCAGTCCGTGTCAGGATCACCGGTCATGCATCTTTTCCGTACTGTCTCGTATTAAATAAGGGAGTAACCACCTGTCTTGGAGTATACATTGGTGCACTCCTACGCAACATGCCACCATCGGTGATAAATACAATCACGAATCACTATAGAGTTTGACAAAAATTCCAATGAGAAGCGTGCCTCCACCGATGAACAAGTAGATGTTGTTCACCACTGAACGAAGGACTCCCTGCTGAATCAAGTGGAACCGCTTGCCAGACCCAACAGCAAGTGAGACCGCAAAGAACCCTGAGAAGAAGTCAAGTGCAAAGAATCCGATAGCACCAGCGATAACGAGGGAAATTATACCTCCGATAAGTTTGTCACCCACCACGATCAAAAACCACGGTCTACAACAAGGTCGTAAGCAACTCTTCCAGGACCGATAACAATGACCCCGAGTATGAACACGGCAGCGGTCTTCAATTGCCATGTGAGTTCTGAGAGTAACCCTACTGTCGGCATGTATTGAAATAAGACCGATAGTATAACAACAACAGTACTTACGAAGAGGAAGTTCATACCGAGATCATATAGAGATACCATACGAAATGAATGGTTCATGTGCACTTGTCTTTTTCTCTGACTGTTCAGATCCATTCATTTGCTGATGAGCGTTATGGAACAACCTTCAGTAATGACAGCTGTTATATCCAGTTAGTAACTATCTAATCATATGCCTATCTCTCTTGGAACCGCAGCCTCTATCGCTGGTATTCTTGCGTTGTTCGGTATGTTCTACCTGCATAAGCATGGTCAGTTAGAATCAAAAGACGACAGGGAGGATCGGTTGAATAAGAAGCTTCAGGGCAGAGGCTGGAAAGAGGGAACATTTGCATTTGAAATTGACACTATATCTATTAACGAGAGAACAGGATTGGTGTATAAATTGAAACGATTATTGTTGCAACCTTTGGAAGGTAGTTCGATTGTTTCTCTTAAGAGCCCACACTCGTTGGATGAGGATGTGTGGGATTCTGAACTTATGGATATATTTCACGATGATACAGAAGTTGATGTCAAGTATTTAGATACTGAACCAACTGGTGGTTACGTGACTGTACTTCTAGAAATTAAATCAGTTGAATTCGAAGACTTGATGCCTGTTGTACTGTCATTAACAAAATTCTTTCAGTTATGTGCAGAAGAAGGTATATTCACTTTCGAAGTGCGATAGTCCAAAAATCATTCTGGAGTTACACCCAATGCTTGAAGACACCACCGGCGCCAGAGTATTTACGACTGAACAGTGTTGACCGGGACGACCGACACGACAATTGTTGCTCCATCACATCGGAATTTGATCTCGAAACGGGAGTCACCATGATCGTAACTTGCGGTTGACAATTGTGATGCATCGTTGTCTGGTTGTAGATGGATCGAGTGTTCATACGCAACCATTTCTGCTTCTTCAATCGACGAGAACGTCCCATATCGTTCTGTATCTGCATGAGAAACACGACGCTCCACACAAACCAAGAACCGTCTATCCGATCTTACAGAATCGATAGATGCATCCTCAGGAAGTCTCATCGTAGATCACCTACGAGCAACTCGAAACCACCATCATCAGTTTCGGCACCACGAATCCGATACCCGATAGACAATATGTGGTCCCGAACAGCAGTTGGAATATCGCCAACAGCTGGAGACTGTTGATGAGTATCTGAAACTAGCCGAACAGCCTTCGAAGAAGGACCGATACGGAACGTGACCGACCTACACCCCATCGTAACAACTAGCCGACCGTTCGAAAGGCACGACTGCACGTCCAAACCCTGGGTATCGACGGACACAGACCGCTCGATCACGTACGTCATACTCTGACACCAGCCCCGTTGTCTTTCTCGGGTGGTGGTGATTCTTCGCTATCCTGGTCAGGTTCCTCCACGGGCTCTTCAGGTTCTTCGCATGTCTCGTCGAAACGCAGTCCATCTCCATCATCGGATGGAGTGACTTCCACACCAGAGCCTTCACAAGTATCATCGTTGGCGTCTGCATCTGCTGGGGTCTGATAATTGTCGCCTGCGGTGATTGCCCAACCGACACCACCCACAAACACAGTCAAAAGAGCGGTCACAGCAGTCATCATAGCGATTTGTTCACGAGTCAACATTAGCACTCACCCCGCACGTTGCTAACCGTTGATGATGGTGTGGTGCCGTATTTGAAGTACGCCAAGTACACCATATCAGACGCCCAAATCAACGCAATCACATACCAAATAAGCGGATCAAAACTCACAACACCCGCAATTAAGATTGGGAGCGAGAACACACCGAGACCCAGTACAAGTGCAATACCAGGCAGTTCAGCAAGGCTTCCATAGAAAACCATTGCAACGAGTGGGGCGAAGAGGATTCGCCGGAGCGTCGAGTACGTCTGCCACATCACAATCTCCCGAAGCCGGGATGTACGCGCAGCAGAATTCATCGAGAACCACCACTGTTGTCTCGCTGGAAAGTGTATACACTACACTCAGGATTATCACATCTCACGGGCAGCAGTGGGATGGTGCATACTCGCACCCATTCACAATTAGGACATGTTGGCAGTTTACTCATCGCGCATCACCTGCGATGAATTTGAGGATTGTCTGTTGCTCGCTCTGTTCTTCTTGTTCTGGACGACCGTTACGAATACAGCGTTCGCATACCCAGTAGTCGTCATCGTCGAACCAGATTCTACGACCGTCACAGAACGCTTTGTAGCGCTCACAGTCTTCACAGAAACTGTTTAATTTGTGCTTTTCAATATTGTCTTCCGTCTGCTGTTTTAGTACTCTTGTCATTTTGGAGGAGTGGCGAGCGGGGAAACCGCGCGCCGGAGTGCCCTTGTAAGGAATCGAACCCCACCATATTGCCGCCAGGAGGACCGTAACCGCACTTCAGTACCGGCTAGTTCAATGACACTTGCATCAAACCGCGCGAAATCAGACAGTCATCACACTGCTGTCGGGTTGTGCCCAAGTGTTTGTCACAGTGACTGCATCGATATGTGTCACAATATTCGTGATTATGCACACGTCGTGTCTCCAGATCCGGCATCGACCAACCACAACCATCACACGAATCGATTGTAGTGTCATATGATTTAGTAGATCCACAGTTTGGACATCCGTAGTCCGACATATCATCCATTGCCAATCCATGGAGTTCATCAAGAGCAGACATTACAGGTCACCTCCGAGACCTTGAATTTCTGATTTGAGCTCACCGAGCCAGCAACGTGCAAACTCGTATGCAACGTCGTAGGTTTCTGGATGCTGTTCACTGTCGACTCCAGTGACGATGTGGAATCCCCAATCTTGATTGAGGGATGTGTGACGTTGTGTCTCGATCTCCAGGTCTTCCCATTCAAAGCTGTTATCTGGGTCTGCGTCTGCTTCGCGGAGTGTGTCAGTGTTCTCGAATTTTTCGAGTGCACTGTCGTACGACCCAGTGCCAACAGTATCGAGCTGGACTTGGTCCAGGTTGTGGTAGGTTTCTGCGATCTCTTCTTCGGTTTCGATTGTTGTCTTCAAATCAGACATATATTATTCTATACACCAAGTACGTATAAAGGTTTGTCAGATAGAGGAATAAATTTTGTATGTGGTCGTGACGTTTATAAGTATGTAAAATAAAATATGCTATATGGAAGACAGAGGAATCCTAACCGAACGAGACCGTGAAATCCTAGCCGAAGAACCCAATAACGACCGACAATACCAAATCAAAAACCGAATCAAATATCGAATCGAAAATGTCGAAAAAGACTTAGATATCATCTACGACCAAGACCCAAAGCTGGCGGAGGAGATCCGAAAGCGGATTGGCGAAAGCACAGAACAGAATCACCTCAAAACAGTTCTCGACGACATTCAGAACGAGATTGCAGACCTTCGAATGGAAGTTGCAGACAACAACTAACGTTAGTCGATTACTGACTGCACACACGTGTGTGCGTTCTGTAACACGTGGAGCTCTTCTCGAACTGTGATGGTCTTTGCTCGCTCATCGTAATCGACTACTCCCTCCCCATTTCCGCTTCTGTCGGTCTCCATTTTGACGAGATGAGCTTGGATCAACGATACGTAACAGCACTTTCTGTCATCTGAATATGCGTCTGCAAGGTGGTCTGCAATCGTCCCAACTGGAACTTGATCGCCTACATCAAACCTTGATAGATAATCAATCACACGTCGCCTGCGCGCATTTGACAGGATCATGTACGCGTACTCTGGATCGATTGATGGGGTGGTCGACTGGGTTTCTGAACGGTTCGATACTACATTCTGGATTGCTTTGAGCAGACGCATGCACTGGTCCCTCCAGCGTCTGCTCAGAACGATTGTATAAAACCAGTGACCAGCTCTGTCTTACCAACTGGCTTCGACCATCTCATCAGTATCGCAGATTGGACAGTGTGGGGCGTTGACAAAGTCAATATCTCCTTCATACCTGGGTGTTTCGCCCCCGAGATGCGACCATCCTTCTTCCGTGATGTGCAGGTACTCATGCCCGACTCCTGGTTGCACGATCAGGTCTAATTCCTTAAGATTCTCGCGCGCTGTTCGATACCTCTCGTTGTCAAACTCGCCGTTTAGTCGTTCACCGACAAAATTTCTGAGTTGCCCACAGTCGATCGGATCGTGGTAGGCGATGAGTTCGAGCATCATGCGTTCTGCGGGCTTCGGACCGGTCATGTGTGTATAAATCGCATCTGGAAACTTAGTTACGAGTCTGCTAACAGAGAGTCGACAAGACCAACTCACCGACACTCGGAGCAGACCCATGGACTGGTGATCGATGTGGTGTCGTCGATGAACTCTTCCATAATAGCGCTCCCGTCAGCAATCTCGTCACAGACATTGCAAGTCACTGGGTCTCGACACAGATTCATCATACACGTGTACGTACGCAACGGCTAGTGAAAACAATACTGGAAAAGCTAAAATCAGAAAAAAGCGAACAGAACAGCCGAAATACACGAACATGAAGTCTCGCAAACAGACAAATTGATGGAATGATGAGATTGTATGTGACGAGTGTCAACACCCACAACGGGTATGACAACATATGACCCGACCAACAATAAATACGTTGCAGATGGAGACGAAATTATATGCAGAAAGAGTCGACCAACAGCAGAAGACGTCAGGGAGTCCAGCTCCCGCAACAGCAACAGCATCAGCAGTGAGTGTGTTTCGAGAACGAAGTCTAACCATCTAAAGGATACTTTTTCTGATACTAGCCTCGATATAGACGTACACCCGTCTAAATCCGGAACACCCTCCATATGGATTCTTTACTTTTGAGCCTTGAAACGAGTGATTACAGGGGGCAAAAAACAATATGGAGCATATGGAGGGAAAAACCAATTCGATCCAAAAATATGATAGTAAGAGAAACAACCAACACAGCACACAGCTATGTCAGTCATCTGGTGCGAATAGCGAATAGGCTCCATATGCTCCATATCGATTCTAAGAGCTAGAATTCAACAGGTAGAACGTCCACATCGAGTAGTTAGAGATAGACCCTGATCTGGATATGGTTGCATACTTGATCGAGTCACCAACATCGCGGTCGTTCCTTCGGGGGTGCGACAACTGCATCGTTGATTACCGGGTGGTCGTGACTGTGTGGTAGTTGAGAAAGGAAAAGATGCCCCGGGACCACCGGGGTAGATGTTGTGGCACGTGGACACCCTTGTGTCCTATTTTAACATACAACACGCATACACATAAAGATTACTGAGTTATAATAGTTAATTGTACGAAAAGTGGCGAGAGACCAACCTCGCCATGTGGCGAATACCTATCATGGTTATTTCCAAGCCACAACCACCTCTCTGGTGGCTATCATTACATTTTCCTACAAATATGTAGGTTTTGCGAATCTCTGTTTTTAGAATCGATGCGTTTGGGACAGCTGTGGCTGTCGCGGTAATGTGGTCTTTGAAAAATCCCTGCTGTTGCGGTAGTGCGATGGTGATGTTTCACTGTGGGGTGTTGTTCAGTTGAAGCACAGCAATGTACAAATAATGGAGAGTGCTATATTCCCGTTATACAGCACTTTAGGTTAATAATACAGCTAATACAGTAAAATTGCCAAACCCTTAATACAATATACCAATTATAAGAAAGTAAGCAGCGGACATCCGACATAGACCATCGGAGCAACGTTCGTTGTGGCACGCCTATCATGGTATCTAATAGCAATCGCGTAGAGTCTGACGACTCTTCGCAAACGACTGATGAACAGCAAACTAACTTTAGCGACTACGCAGACAACGCTGATGCGGAACTGACGAATATTTCTGATGAGCTGTGCGACGAGCCAGCAGACGTTCTCAACGACACGTCGTCCGGTGCGGACGCGGACAAGAACAACGCAAAGCTCTGGTCTCCATCTGGTGGTCCGGCGCCGCCACTCCCTAACGACGACGAAGATGATGAGAAGACGGTGATGACTGACGGTGGGAGTGTCCCCAAAATTATCGAGTACGTCCAGTATGAGGGTCAGCTTTACCGAGTCAAAGGTGCACGTGACAACGACACGATCGAACTGTGGCAAGTGCACGAACCGGTTATCGAAGCGCCTGTCGAAGAGTGTACGCCAATCGATGAGAACAGTAAGCCGATCGAGGTAGATGGAACAATCCGACCACGCAGCTTGTTCTATCCCGATTACGAATACGACTACGCCTACCGCGACCGTAGTGTCACTTTCTCCAACGAAGACAGCGACGATGACGATGATGCGAAGGGTCGTTTGATGACTGATGGTAGTGGTTACAAAAAGATTGAATTTGGAGGCGATATCAGTTCATCATTCCCACGGGGGGTCACTGATCTACCGGTGGTTGTTGAGACTGACGATGATGATCTCGGGTGGGCATACGACGCACTCGGTCTTGATGTAGGCGCTGACGAGGGGTCGATCAAGGCTGCATATCATCGTCTTGTCATTGAGAAACATCCAGATCAGGGTGGTGACGCTGAAGAGTTCAAAAATTTGAATCGAGCACTGAACGCACTGCTCGGTAACACTTCTTCCACAACATCGACTAACAATCAGACTAACACGAGTTCGGGGTCTGGAGGTGTCGGTGATTTTATGGGCGACGATTTTCCGTACAGTTGGGACGACATCCAACGCATGTACTCGATGTACCCGTCTGATATGGAAGAAGAGCACGATGTGTACGTGCTCGATCGGTCACAAGTCAAAAACTATGCACGAGAGAAGGCTGTCGAGAAAATCGTCGCCGAGGAGGACGTGATGACAGTCATCGACGAGCGTATTGAGGAAGGGGACGATGAGGAAACGAAGAAATCCGAGACACTTCTGCTGTATGACGAGAATAGTGGGGTGTACGAGTACGGGGCTGCCCGTGATCTGGCCAGTATCATCAAACGCGGAATCGGCTCACAGAACACCAAAGACTCTGAAATTAAGGAGATTATCAAAGGTGTGCGTCGAGAAACCGATATTCCCCGTGAAGAGACAAACAGTATGCAGTTTGTGGACGACTATCTGTGTGTCGCAAACGGTGTGATTAATCTGTCAGATGTTAAAACTGCAACAACGTTGAATGATATCAAACTTCTTGAACACTCTGCGGATTATCGCTTCACCGTCGGCATCGACGCCGAGTTTGATCCCGATGCTGACCGCACAACAATGACTGGGTTCTTGCGCGATATCACACGTCGAGAAGCAGACATGCGTGTGCTGTGCGAGATTGCAGGCGAGTGTTTGCTGCCGGATTACCGTCATTCGTGGTTTGCGATTATGTTTGGTCCTGGGGGCAACGGGAAGACAACGTTCACGAACGTGCTGAAGGCTATGTTGTCGCGGCAGAACACGACAGGAATTAGTCTGCATAAGCTCGCCGAAAACCGGTTTTCGAGTTCTCGTATGCATGACAAGATGGCGAATATCTACCCTGATATACCTGAAACCAAAGTTAACAATTTGTCTGCTATCAAAGCCAGAACGGGCGGCGACGAGGTCGAGGAAGAAGGCAAGGGAACAACTGGGTACGACGCAGTCAATCGTGCCAAACAAATATTTGGTGTCAACAACGCGGTCAAGCTTGGGGAAGCAACAGAAGCCGTTAAGCGACGGATTGTGCCGCTGCACCTGCCGAACGAGTTTAAATCCAATCCTGACTCTGACAATCCCCTCGAAAAACAGAAAGACCCTGATCTTGGCGATGAGTTACAGGAACCGGAGAATCTGTCTGCACTTCTGAATCTTGCTCTTGAAGGATTGATGCGTGTGTACGAAAATTGTGGTGAGTTTTCACTTCCGGAGGATCGAGAAGAGCGTTGGGACTTCTACGAGTCGTTCAGCGACCCTATCAAGGAGTTCAGACATGTGTGTCTGGAGAACGAATATCCTGATGATCCGAATCAAACCTCGCCAGATGTGTGGATGACGCCTGAGGAGATTTGGCAGACATGGCAAAAATTTGCCGATATACACGACCACCCGACTAAAAGCCGAGATAATGTGTTTTTCACAACACTTCGAGAGACAAACATCGCGTTGGAGGATTACCATCCAAAGGATGACAATGGTGATCAGTACCGTGCATTCCGTAATGTCTCCCTGACAACTGATGGGTGGGATTATGCCCCTGAGTTGCTGTCACAGCGCCTTGGAATGAGTGACGACGACGTCAATACTGCTGGCACGACTGACGTGGACAGTGACGGGGGTCGTGACGCGCTTGATGTTGTTATTGGTAAACTTACACAGATCGCTAACATGCGTTCCACTACGGTCAGCACAGAAGCAATTCTCGGAAAGGTCGATGGAGTTGTAGATTCTGTTGAGGAACTACAAGGTGTGTTGATGCGTGGCGTGATGGAGGATCGTATCGAGATGACACCTGACAAAGAGTTCCGGGTCGCTACACAGGAGGTCGATAACTGATGACACACACGATGTCTGCATACGAACTGATTGACGTTGCAGAACGGGTTGGTGTCGACGAGATCTGGATGATCGACCAAGCAGCTATCGACGGAATCATCGAACCAGCATCGGACCTGGACGGTACTGCTGTACCATCGAAATACACGCTTGCTGGCACGCCCGAAGACCTGCACGTGTATGCGGAGCGGCTCGCCGACACAGAGATTCGGCAAGAATCAGACGAAATCAGAATTGACCGAATGTGGTTGCATGACCTGGGCGTTGCCGAAGGTGCCGAGTCGTTGATTGATGACGAGTTCTTGGGTCAGATGGGTGGAGGTCGTCGCATCAAGAACCACTGTGAAGAGTGTGGGATCGTCCCATATACGTTCAACTACAGACCCGGACATGGATCAGTCTGTCAGGATTGTGGAGAAGAGTTGCCCATGATTCCTGAACATGAAAGGAATTAATATAAAAAATTACACATGCTGATGTGTCATAGATAAATTGAATATTACTTGCAGTTGCTGTTGCTGAACTGCTGTCCTGTGAGAATTCCCTGTGTTGTTGCTGTTGTTGTGGTTGTATCATTTTTCTTTCATAGCGACTACGTCGCGTTTGCACTTTTCTTTTTCATTGTCACTACTACACTTATCATCATGCATCGTCCCCACTACCTTGGTGTCAGATCGGGGACCATGCATTGGTTAATTAGAATTATATTCAGAGAACAGTGTTCAAGCTCGCAATATGTTTCGAAGTAGCCGTTATATGAAAATTCCTAACAAATAGGGCGACCCTGTTTCTGGTCTATCTTGCGAGAACAGTGTTGTTTCTCGATATTTTGGGTGGTTTCAGGGTTTTGATTTCTGAAAATCCCAACAAAATTTACGAATGGGGCGGCGAGGCGACAGAAAATAGCTCTATATCCAACCATATTTCGGAGTAACCGGTTTAGAATCCCCGCTCACTTTCGTAACGGCAAATTCTCAACATTTTCGACCAGATCGGCTAGTACTGGTTGAGAAGAATCGGATAGGTAAAAACTCTGACTATTAGACACCTACTCACAGTCTTACCAAACTCGACACTCATAGCCTTATTTTCATCTTGTCCCTAAGCGTTATTAATAAGTAAATATTACTTAATAACAGCGCAGTCACTAACACAAAAAAGAGACTGCCACAAACCAACAAGAATAATCAAAACTATGTCAAACGAAATAACAGATCGCCTGAAAGATGGCGTAAACGAACCAGTAATACGAGTAACAGACGGGTTACTCGCACTCTCAATCATCGCTGCACTAGTGTCTGCTGTCGGACTCGCAGACCCACTCATTGCGTTTCTAAACGCCGACTTTGTGTATGGTGATCTCGGTGATTTCGGGACCGTATCTAACGGTCTCGTGATCGGTCTCGTCTCACTCCTCGGGTCATTCGTTCGGAACGAGGCAGAGTATAGCGAATTTACAACGATCCAGCGTGTATTCTACGGGCTCGGAACGCTCGGATTCCTGTCTGTATTCCTGAGCGACACAGTCAACACAGCTGTTTCCGGCGACCCGCTAATCGGAGGCGCTGTCGTTGGTACCGGGATTGTGTACCATTACAGCGTTTCTGCGGCAGACGTACTCGGCGCAAGATTCAACTAACTAATCCTCTCTTTTGAGGTTTTCAAATTTATGACAAACAACAATAATACAGAAGACGAATCAGAAATCGAAGTATCGACAAACAACCAACTCCCACAACCCACAACGGGTATGTCGGCTAGCCGACGTGACCTACTGAAAGGCATCGGAGCAACAGCCGGTGCAACCGCGACAGGCGGTCTCGGGTTGACGTACGGGGCTGAGGAAGCCGAGGCGATCATCCCAGCAGTACTTGCTGGTGCCGGGCTTGTGTATTACGGGTATATTATCGGTACAAACCTGGCTGACCACGACACCGGTCCTGATCGAGACCTCTCCGGTTACGAAGGGGCAGACGCCCTCCACTCTGCTCAAGAAGAAGACGTGCTTGAACTCCAAGGAACAGAACAAGAAGTTCTCACTGAAGTGAGAAATATTATTGAACGTGCGGAGGTCGCCGCAACGATGGACGGCAAAAAAGCGTTTATAGAGGCTTACAACTCCGGAGACACACAAAGCCAATGCCAAACTGCCGCTGAAACTGCTGTTAACGACTTCTTCACAAACAGAGAACAAAGTGTTGTGTCACGGTTTAGTCAGGCTGCAAATCTCATCAAACGACGCTTCTCTGAGATTGAGTCGCACAGTAATCTGGCACTATCAGATGTGTGGGAGATTCGAAAGAAGGGCTACACTATCGATGATTCGGTTGAGACCTATTACGATGATCTAGCATCGAACTTTACAACGGCAACATACACGTGTTACAATGGCACTACGATAGACTATACGTACTATTCTAAGTATGGCAGCACGTATGTCGATGTAATCGATCCATTTGGATCGGGCGAGCACGGGATTCGTGCAGGTTATTTCAAATTCAGTAAATATAGCGACAATTCCCAAATGTCAGCCCTCTCAACCGAGATATATATCCAGATTATGGATAAGATCGCTACAACGCGTGATCGTACAATCGGTAACATGGCAACATACGTCGACGAAGCGTTTTCAGCGCTTGAACGTGGGGAGATCAGTACTGACGACTTGCTGAATCATTACGATATCCAGCAAGAATTCTCAACGAACAAGGAAGATACGGGTTATCACGGCTGGCTTGCATGGGAATTCTACAGTTTAGGGATGGAGACCGACCTTCAACACAACGCCGTGTTGTCTTTCCCTGAAAGCGAAGACAGTACGCAACTCGAAGGAACACTGTTCGTCAGTAGTGCGGAACCGATTGGAGGTACAATTGACGTTGGGACAACGTACGACCCAACACAATGGGGTGGCGAGTCTGCCTTCTTCACTTACTCGAGGGTTGTGACTGATCAAGCCGATATTGCTGAGCAAGAAGAAATCGCCAAAGAGCACAGTGACGGGTCGTATACTGTTATTGGGAAAATTCAGATCAAAGAGAAATTTGTTGTTGAGAAGCTGTACAACGTCCAAACTGGGGACGAGATCGACTCGACGACAACGGAGAAAACGAACGACCAAAACTACGACCCAGAGCAACTGCAAGCTGAGATTGATCGTCTCAACGAGCAAATCACTGAGATGCAGGAGAATGCTGAAGCGGAAGAATCTGGAGATGGTGGGAGTGGGATTCCGTCTCCTGAAATCTCACTATTGCAAGGTACCGGGATTGTTGGTCTTGGTCTCAGTGTGCTGTACGCATTGTCTGGTAGATCGGACGATAAGCCGCCTGGTAGAGGTCGATAACGATGGT
>Ga0208412_1000769_pt1 | contig 15767 bp, 12 predicted proteins | sample AntDeeMetag02WF4_FD_184758 | JGI IMG/M metagenome (GOLD analysis project Ga0208412, IMG submission 184758) | Saline lake microbial communities from Deep Lake, Antarctica - Antarctic Deep Lake Metagenome 02WF4 (SPAdes) (version 2) | ecosystem: Environmental > Aquatic > Non-marine Saline and... | reverse complement strand
GACAGACTGTCGCCCCGAGACCGTTGTTAGTCGTGAATTCGTATGCTTGACACCAGTCACAGGCTCGACGAGTGTTATGATCGGCTTGACCCCAGTCGATATCTCGACGTGTAGTTACCTGCTTGAGGCCAGTGATAATTCTCGAACGGCGGTTTTGTTGACGCTCAAGTTCAGAACAACATGATCCACAGAGATCAGAGTCGCTATCCGTGACAGTGGAGGGAAGGACAAGACGTTGATCGTCAGTTCGTCCTCGTGGGAATGAGCTGCCGCCGGTGGGTAATGAGATAGACACAGAGGGGGATGAACTCTGCTTGGGGTCCTCTGGTGGTTCGTAAGCGACAATATCGGTGGCAGTAACGGTTTCGTCAGGTTCGGACTCAGCGGCGAACTCTTCGCCATATCGGCACCCGTCTGGGCCAACGACATGCCACTTTCCTGAACCGGAGCGAGCGAACGTAGGCACGGGTGAGAGGACTCTGTGTGGTTCAAATAGCTTTTCGATTACTAGAATTTGAGATGGTATGTGGGATTAATAAAAAGAATTTATTATTTTTTATTTACCGGTTTGAGTGGAGTGAGTATTAGGATTGATCGGTTATTGATAATTCTTATTCACTCCTGTGTATTTTACAACAATGACACAAGTAGAAACTTCGCAAACCGTAGGTCGTACAGATAATAATCCAGAACATCAGGCTATTATTGAGTTCACCACTGTCAGTGATGATGCTCGTCATCGTCACCGATACGTCAAGTGTGAAGAGGGCGATCAACTGCGTCGAATTCATGAGATTAAGACGGATCGAGACTGGCGTAGAGTTGGATCTCAATTAGTCGACAGGCTCAAAGTGAATAGGGTCGAACCGGAGTCGGACCGAACAGCTCAGGAGCCAATGCCATGAGAGGAGCTGGGCAGATCGAAAACAGATCTGATCTCCTCGCACGAAAAGAAAATGAAGTGACGACTGAAACCCGACCATATGGTGATCGGGCTGTTGTCTTGGAAGTAGCTGACAACCAGAATCTGTTCAGAGAGAGACCAACGGTAGTAATCTGTCCCGACTGTGGTGAAGTTGTTGAGATGTATCAGCAAGGACTGCCACCGGTTATTCCGCAGTTCGATAGCCGATGTCCAGACTGTGAAGTGACTCTCAAGCGGTGGTGCGCAGTCGCTGTAGATGCGACATGCGCAGATCTCGTTACTACTCAGAAATTGAATTCGATGGTTCGGGACTACTGGAACGAGCAGTTCTGGAGAGGAATTACAACTAATAGGGGGGATATTCGTAACGATGAGTTTGTTAATAGGTGCGGAACAAAAGCATCTGAATTCGGTTGGGACGCTGAACTCATCTGCCCTCTGTGTCGGGATTCGATGATCTCCCTAGATCGTTCTACTTCAGAGGTACCTCCGGGATTCGATTATCATCACTGGTCGGAACGCCCTGACTGCGGAATAATGCTCTGTCGGGACTGCCATGATATCATCAGCCGAAACGAATGCGATTACAACGTTGAGCAGCTGGCTCACGATTGGGGGTTGCGATCACGCAATGATTTCCAAGCAATCCGACTTGCTCTGAGAGACGCGATCGTGACTGGACGGGCTCTCAGTCCGAACAGAGCGGAGTATTTGGTAAATCGGTACAACCTCATTCAGACTCCAGCTGAGGTTAGAACACTACTTCGAGCAACTCTCGCTAACAGTGATCTGTACGACCAATTTGTCGACGACTCCCTGTGGACCGGCACAAATTGACTCAAAGGATAGTCTCTGGACTATACGTGAAATCTATGATTGCCGAACACTATATTCGTCTATTCAACTAATTAAATTAACCTAATATAAATATTAAAGTTTATTATATATTGATAGGTTGTCTCAGCAGTAGTGCTGGATTTCACGTTCTATGTTGCATGAGCGGAGTAGTAGCCAATTGATTCTGTTACCGGATCTCGTTTTCTCAGGTTAGATCTCGGCGTTGCGGATCGCATATCGTAATTCGAACCCCCGTTTACCGGAGATAGACCGCATTGCACAGACGGTAGTGCCGTTCGTATTTAAGTATCGGCCAGAAATGGGTGTTTCAGCAGTAGTCCCAGATTTTACGCTCTATGTTGCATAATCCAGTAGCGACTATATGATGACATTAGATCCAGTCTTCGCAGCTTCAAAATCAGCGTCACGGATCGCATGTAGCAATTCGAGACCGGTCAACCGAAGATTGTCGGGATCACCAAGGTGGTAGGGTAGTTCATTGTTGAGTGCGACCCAGAAATTGAAAAACAGTGTCGAAGATGCAATGTGGTGGGCTCTTACAATCCGATTGCTGGATCCACACCGCCCCTGAAACGTATGTTTGAGTTGGCGTATCGCTGTTTCAATCTTCCACCGATTTCTGAATTGGTAGTTGAGACCTTTCAGATCTCGGTTATCGACATCAAGGTTAGTGATCCAAACCGTATGGCTGTGTGGGTTTTGCTCGCCTTCTTCCTTGTCTTCCTCTTCTTTTATTTCGGGAATATCATCGTCTTCCCCAGCAAAATCACGTAGTGAAGAGTCATCTTCATCAGGATTAGGACGTGATTCTTTTGATGACTTGCTCTTTCCTGGCTTAGTGATCTTAGTCTGTTCGAGTTCATTAACTCGATCATCGTAACCGACTTCGTTTTCGTTGAGGGGGTATGCAAAGGCGTTTACTTTCTGGTTGAGCTCTAACCCATCGAAATCGGAATCGGGTTTTGGTTCACCCTGTTCAGCTTCCTTGGCGAGCCTTTTCGCTTCGCCTTTCATCGGGGCTTGGATCATCCAATTGAGCCCATACCCTCGACATAGTTTCACGATATCTGTTTGGTACATCTGCCGGTCCATGTAGATACGTCCAATATCAAAATCGAGGTGTTCTTTGACGTTTCTCAACATCCGCTCTAACGTCTCGGATACCTCACTCCGGTTTTTGATTGGGGCGGCCCCGAGGATGTAGTTCTGCCCAGGAGATACTGTCGACAGTACTGCATAGTGCCAGAATTGCGTAGTGTTGTCTTTCTTTTTACTTCCGGTGGTCCATCCGTGTTCACCACCATACCATGGTTTCTGTGTGATATCGTAGGCCAGATGTATTTCGCCATCTGGGAGGCCAAGAGACTCCCGGTTCAGTAGAGCATTGGTAGCCTTCAGGAATTGTTTCTCTATATCTTTGACACCCCCTATATTTTTGACATATCGGCGGAGTGTGTCTGGAGGTGGCACAGTCACTCCGTCGTCACTTTGCCACTCAAAAATCTCGTAACCATTCTTAAGATGGCAATCTTCGATGGCGATGTGTGCCAAGAGCCGGTAAAACGATTCGGTGGGATACTGTAGGTTTGGGGCTGAGGTGTCCCGATCAAACCCGATGTAGGGTAGGGCAAGTTGCATGTACTCAGCGACAACCTCAGAAGCTTGGTTCATTTTTTCACCCATACTCACCTCTCGGTCCTCGTTGACTGAATCTACCTCGTAGTATTCAAGCGGTTTCGAAGGTCTCGGCGAGAGTGATTGAAACGCTGAGTATCCTTTGAAGATATCGTGGAGTGCAGCATTTGTGGCGGATTCTGCGATCTCTTTGATTACTTCCTCGTTGAACTGACCAATGTGGCGTGACAGCGTTGTATGATCTGGCGTGTCGTCGGGGTTGAAGCCAGCCTCTAAAGCGAGCAGTTTGTTCTGGTCCAAGACCTCTTCTAGATCTCGATAATTCAAATCGTGCAGCTCAGCAAGAACGGCAGCACAGTACATCCGCTGCTTTTTGTCGGTGAGGTTTTCCCAACCATCAATGAGGTTAGTCTTCGGTGCGATAACTACAGTGAAGTGGCGGAGGCTGCACAGGGTACGCCTGACCGCTGGCTTGTATGTTCCGTGTTGATTGAGTGGGACTTTTTCCTCTTTCTTTTCACGCAGTGAGGATGAAGATGGACTGGGGCGACTTCGTCCAATCGCTTGTACTTCTGGGGGAACATCTATGGGAAATACGGAATTGTCATGGTCATCTTGACCGTCTTCCATGGGTGGGTGTAATACTCACATCAAATAATTCAAACGAAATCAAACACATACTTCCTCTAAATATGGTCTTTTTGCGGGCTTTAATATTTCCACCATAATTCAATTTGAAATAATATTGTTGTGGCTATTTTAGAGGTACTATTGGTATATCATCATGTGATTTATATGTGGGTTGGATTTGAAATTTTTGGATTGACATCCCCGCTCATAGTCCAGCCTCTTCGAACGCACGATTGACGACATCCTCTGTTGGAGCGTTCAGGTACGGCTCGATAGCTGAGAAAGAAGACCACCCACCGACCTGCATGACTACCCGGGGATTGAGGCCTTTGTCGACGAGAAGTCTTTGAGCAAATCGTCGACGGAGGTCATGGCTCGAAACATCAGAAAAGTCTGAATCACCGGTTCGATCAGCGGCGGCTTCAGCTGTTCGTCGGACCGCTGCCCGAATGCCGCCTGATGTGAGATCAACGAATGGATCATCATCGTCGAGATCTTCATCGCGAGCAAACTGGTAGAGGTCTCGCTCAACGTCAGCTGGGAGATACGCATCTCTGGGTTTTCCTTTCCCAGTATCAGTGTCTTTGCCTCTCGGGATACGGAGGCGATAGTGATCGCCGTCATCGAGCCGACGAATATGCTTCGGACAGACCTGCGGAATCTCGAAGGCTCGTAACCCAACGAACGCACCGAGCTGGATAATAATATCATCACGGCGGGAAACAGCCGCCCTACGGAGTTGCTCAATCTCATCGTCGGTGAGCCAAACTTTGTACACATCCCGCTGCTTGGACTTGGTTCGTTCCTTTCGCATACGCTTTGTTTAGAAAAAGCACTATATAGTATTCGCGGTCTGATACTATACGAACCGCTGAGACTGCCCAAACCGGCCGATACGCAAAACTGCTCAACTACTTAGTAACGGTTTGTTGTACAAATCGTCAATTCGTGGCTGGCTACCTCAGGGTTCGACATGGATGAAACAAGGGCTATAATGCAACCTGGCTGTTATGCAAGACTGCAAACGCTAATGTGGCATTGTACAGAATAGATTTGGAACAATATGGATTATATTGACCTAAATGATCTTCAGTATACACTAAGGTATCTCTACCAATGATTTTTATATTTGATACCTGGATGGTTGTATGGCGGTCCTCCGCCATCCCCGCTGGCCCCCACACCCCTCCATCTCATTGTCTACACTCTCACTCTAAGTATAGTAATCTGTTCCGGTGATCTTGTTCTCTTTCTGTTGGTGATGTGCGTCGGCCTGGATCGATAACCGAAGGAGTCGACGACTGTGAGATCTATCTGCTATCATGTGAGAAATTCTGGAAAACCTAATATTCATTATAATCCTAATATTTATAATACCGTGGTAGAATTTATCATACATGAAGGAGTTACTCAACCGATTGGTGGTTACAAACACCGACGAAGAGATGGATAACGCCGAAAGTACGAGCGATTCGGAGAATTCAGACTCGGTTGAGTGGACAGATGTTTCCGCAGACGATGCTGTTGATGGATCTCGGAATGGCCCTGACCGGCCGACTGAATCAGTAGATGCATCCAGCGCTGACTCACATTCAACCCCTGATACAGCCGCAACAAGCGATGAAGTCGACTCGATGGATGCCGACCAATTGTTGGGGAACGTTCTCAACGGAATTGCGGTACCCACACTGGTTGTCGACAGTGCAGGTCGGATCTCACATATCAACAGTAATGCGTGTAAGCGTTTTGAGACAACCGAGACCGCAGCTATTGGGGCTACCCCGGCAGCAGTCCACGGAGGCGAAGAACTCGCCGCACACGTGCTCAGTGAAGGCTCAGAAATTAATGAGCGTCGAGAGACTGTCGTCGTCGATGGCACCGAACGAATCTTGAGCCGGACAATCACACCGTTCCAAGACAATTCCGGTGAAGTCGTCGGGGCAATGGAGACGGCCAGAGACATCACTGAGAAAGGCCGCGAGGAAGAAAAGACTGATCAGCTGGAGGCCTACCAAGAGTCAGTCCTCGACGATCTGCAGGACAAGCTTGTTCGACTTGCGGAGGGGGATCTGACGCTGGATTCGTCGGTGCCGGAGCCGCCCGCTGACTTTGAGGAGATGGATACCGTTCACGAGGAGTTCACCCAGCTAAACACTCATCTCACGACGGCTGTCGAGAACTACCAGTCGATTCTCTCGCGGCTCACGCTGCTGGCCGACGATCTTGACGATACGAGTCAGGAGCTTAGTGCCAATAGCGAGGAGGTCACTGCTTCTATCGAGCAGATTAGCCAGTCGACCGAAGAGATGGCTGACAGCTCTCAAGAATTGGCCGAACAAACCGACGAGGCCGATATGGCGGTCTCAAATCTGACGGCGACCATCGAGGAAATTACTGCTTCGGTCCAGGAGATCGACGCCGAGACGTCTGAGGCGAGTAAACTGGCAGTTGAGGGTGTCGAAGAAGGAACAGAGGCCGTCGACCAGATCCGGACGGCGACCGATGCGACCTCAGAAATCACAGGTAAGGTCCGGACGCTCGAATCGAAAATGGAGAAGGTCGACGAAGCACTCGATGTGATTAGCGAGATCGCTGAACAGACCAACTTGCTGGCGCTGAATGCCTCTATTGAGGCTGCCCGTGCTGGTGAGGAAGGCGATGGCTTCGCGGTGGTCGCCGATGAGGTCAAAACGCTGGCTGAGGAATCCAAAGAGTCCGCCGCCGAAATTGAGGAAATCATCACTGATGCACAGGAGCAAACCGCTACTGTTGCTGAAGAGATTACTCACACTAATGAGGAGGTCAGCGAGGGGGCCGATGCGGTCGAGGGGGTTGTCGACCAGATCGAAGACATCGAATCGGCGGTCGAACAAGTGAGTGCGGCCACTGCCGAGGTGAGCGACGCCGTGGAGAACCAGGCCCAAAACATGGACAGCTTTGGTGCAACAATCGACAGCACGGCTTCGATGAGCGAGGAACTGTCGGCCTCTGTCCAAGAGATTTCAGCAGGTCTCGAACAGCAGTCGACCGCAACTGATGGTGTCGCAGAACGTGCTACTTCATTGAGTGCAACCAGTGACGAACTCTACGACCGGATCGACCAGTTCCGACTTGATGAAAGTGAATCTGCGAACGTCGACGATATTGAACAGGCCTAACTACTGTCAATTAACTCAGAAAATTTTGGTTTGAAGCTGCAAAACCACTAACTACAGAATCCTTCTGAAAGTTTGAGTGGACGTACCTAGCTAACTCTTTTGGGAGATATCTTTGCTTCGTAAAATCGCTAGACTGTCCGTAAATTCCTTCTACTGATAGTTTGAACGATATCTTTATGTAATCATTAATTACAGTCTCCACATGGATTGGTTGCTAAGCCGATTAGTCGTCACTGGTAATGAGTCTCACTCGGAAAGTGATGAGAAGGTTGAGGATGCTGAATCCGGAGATTCAGTTGACTGGGCTGATCTGTCCACACAGGATTCTGAGACTGTCGATACTGCAGATTCGACTCAGAAAGAATCACGTGATATTGAAGCGTCATCGTCAGAGGGGTCGTCTCATAGTGATCAAACCATCCGTTCCGAAGAGAATCACCAATCACAGCGAGAGGTTCCAGTTCCACCTGACGAAGGACCTACTGCAGAGCAATCACCAGGCCAGCCGGTCGACTCAATGGTAGAAACAGAGACACTCGATACGGAACTATTGTTGACAAACATGCTGAGGGGGCTTGATGCGCCAACAGTGATGTTCGATGCCGATGGTATGATTCTTCGGCTCAACAGCGCTGCCTGTGAGTTGTTCAACACGACAAAGGCCGCAGCAGTTGGTGTGCCACTCGTATCAGTCCATTCGGGATCTGATCGGGCAAGTGGAATCATAGAAAGCGGTGAACGCCTTTCGGAGTTCGAAGAGTCCGTGACCATCGACGGCTCACAACGAACCCTGAGCCGGACGATCATTCCGTTTGAAGACGAATCTGGGGCTGTCGTCGGTGGCATGGAAATTGCTCGCGATGTCACACAAATCGCCGTCGAACGTGAGAAAACTGAGACACTCACTGCCTACCAGGATACGGTTATGGAAACACTCCACCAAAATATGGTGGCGTTTGCCGACGGGGACCTAACGATCAATCCGACGATCCCCAAACCTGAGGCTGATTTCGACGAGCTACAAGACGTCTACGACGAGTACACTGAGTTCAATACAGCGCTGTCGACTGCTATCGAGAATTTCCGGGCAGTCTTGTCGCGACTCACACTGCTAGCAGATGATCTCGATGATACGAGCCAAGAGTTGAGCGCAAACAGCGAGGAAGTAACTGCGTCAGTCGAGGAAATTAATCACTCGACAGAAGAGATTGCTGATGGCACCCAAGATCTCGCAGAACGAACCGACGAGGCAGATATGGCTGTGTCCTCGTTGACGGCGACAATCGAAGAGATCACCGCTTCGGCTCAAGAGATGGATGCTGAAACCTCCGAAGCAAGTAAACTAGCCATCGATGCAGTCGAAGATGGGTCAGCTGCAGTCGACCAGATACGGACCGCGACAGCTGCAACCGATACTATTGCCACCGAAGTAGACACCTTGGAGGCAAAGATGCAGGAGGTGGGCTCGATTCTAGATGTGATCTTCACGATTGCCGATCAGACAAATCTACTCGCTTTGAACGCGACCATCGAGGCAGCTCGTGCAGGAGAGACTGGAGCTGGCTTCGCAGTGGTCGCTGATGAAGTCAAGAAACTCGCTAGCGAGGCCCAAGAATCGGCTGCTGACATCGAGACGATCATTACGGCTGCACAGGATCAGACGACGACGGTCTCGACACAGATTGACGAAACAACAGACAAGGTTTCGACCGGTGCTGATGCGGTTGAAGGTGTTATCGATCAACTTACTGAGATTGAACACACGATCGAGCAGACGAGTGCGGCCACCGGTGAGGTTAGTACAGCTGTCGAAAGTCAGGCACACAATATGGACGATATGAGTGCGACAATAGAGACGGCAGCTTCTCTGAGCGAGGAGTTGTCGGCCTCACTCCAGGAGATATCTGCCGGACTTAGCCAACAGTCGACGGCGACTGATAAGGTTGCCTCAAGGGCAGTCGAACTCAGCGCGACCAGTGAAGATCTCTACGACCGGATTGATCGGTTCCGTCTTGACAAAAGCGAGTCTGCAGCACTTGACGAATTAAGTGAGGTTGAATCTCAGTCCTGAGAATTGCTGAGTGAATATTAATACAGCATCAGAGATTGTCTGTGTGTGACACAGTATACTATTCTTTGTGTCGACACTGAGGCTGGCGTCGACAAAATAAGTGATGCAATTGAGGAGAACGATACACTCAGATCTGTCGTTCGAACGTCAGTCGACGGCGCAACTGATGTAATAGATACCGAGAACGTCGACTGTGTGGTAACGGAGTACGATCTTCCTGATGGAACGGGGTTGTCTATTATTGAAACCCTTCGTGAACAGAGCCCGAACACACCATGTGTTCTGTATACTGCTGTTTCTCCGGCCCAGATCGATACGAGTTCGTTCGAATCAGGTAGTGTCGAGTATTTCAACCGGGAGATGCCAGACGCCCATGATCGGTTGGGCTTTGTTGTTGAAGATATCATTACTCACAATGCACAAGCTGGGTTCCTCCTCCCGAATGACGAACAATCCCGTCTGGAGGCACTCGCAGAGTACGATGTCGACTCCCAGCCGATAGAAGAGAGTTTCGAGCGGCTAACAGGATTGATTGCATCCCACTTTGATTCCGCCGTCGCGTTTATTGGATTGATTGATCGAACAACCGAGAATTTAGTGGCATGTACGGGTGCTGACTGGGATATGCTAGCCCGTGAAGATTCGGTGTGTACTCACAGTATGCTTCAGGATGGAGTGATGGTTGTCGAAGATATAACTGATGATGCTCGATTTCGATCTAATGAGACACTCCATCAATTGGGAATCGTCTCGTATGCAGGGGCAAATTTGACTACCGGAGTCGGAAACACTATTGGCCAAGTGTGTGTAATCGATCACGAACCGAGAACCTACTCAGAGGCTGAAAAAGAAGATCTCCAGGAGTTTGCTGACATCGCAATGGAGATACTTGAACTTCGGCACATGATAGACGACACGACTACGGAGACACTATAATGAAATTGACTGAAGAAGGGACCTTCGATGCATCAGCACTCTCGCTTGGAGCAATCCCTGAGGGGACAAGTATTCTCCTTACTGGGGATGACACGGATGCCATCGAAACCGTCTTTTATCATCTCGTTGCTGCAGGAGAAAACGAACGGAGTCTCATTTTGGCGACTGAGACGAACGGTCGGACTGTCAATCGGGAACTCGATCGTATCGAGTACGGTGTGAGCAACCGCTCGACTATACTCGCGTGTCGTGGTGCTGCAACTGATTCCGATATTACAACCGTCGACGACATCACCGATCTCACGGGTGTCGGGATGCAGTTTTCGGCCCTCGTGGCTGAATCTGGTACGATGGCTGCCTCTCAACGTGCCGGTATCTTACTTTGTTCGAATATCTGTCAAGAGGTCGATGATATACAGTCTGTATTCCAGTTTCTGAATGCGAACTTTTTGAGCCATCTTCGTCGGGATGGGATCATGGGCGTCTGCGCGGTCGACACCAGTGCCGATGTCGGGGGAGAAATTGATGGTCTTGTTGAGACGATGGCTGGGGCGTTCAGTGCCCACATTTCAGTCGAATCAACCGACTCCGAGGAGTTACTTCTCCATCTTGACGGCGAGGAGGTAGAATCGAAATCAGTGACACTGACTCTCTCGGAATGAACTCACGGTTGGGATGTTACTGTGTGTTGATCGACGAAGTCGACGCCCGTAATTTCGAACCGTGCGCCACCATCATGAGCGTCGGTTGCTCGAATCTGCCAGTCGTGGGCCTCGACGATCCGTTTGATGATCGCTAGGCCGAAGCCAGTACCCTCTGTGTTTGTGGTGTAGCCTGTCTCGAAGATCTCTTCTTTTTTATCATCTGGAATGGGTTCGCCGTCGTTTTCGACGTAGAACCCTGCCTCTGAATCAAGCATATCGACGGTGATCGTTACCGACTCGCCACCGTGTTCGATAGCGTTCCGAAAGAGATTTTCAAACACTTGGCCCAGCCGAATCCGGTCGGCTTTGATCTGGACGTTCGTATCGATACGGAGTGAAGCGTTTTGTTGATCGATGTTGTTCCAACTCGACCGCACTACTGTTTCGAGTAAGACCGGTTTGGTTTCAGTAACCTCCTGTCCTTCGCGAGCAAGCGTCAGCATTTCATCGATCAGTGTATGCATACGATTCAACGCGTCTGCGACAGTTTCGAGGTTCTCGCTATCCGACTGCTCGCGTTCCATGTCGAGATAGCCGTCCGCAACGCTCAGCGGGTTGCGAAGGTCGTGTGAGACGATAGAGGCGAAGCGTTCGAGTCGCTCATTCTTTTCTCGCAGTTCGATTTCACGCTGTTTCCGTTCAGTAATCTCGTGTGTGAAGCCAGCGATTCTGACGACAGTTCCCGTTTCGTCGACGATCGGCTCAGCGTGTGATTCGACCCATTTGGTTGTTTCACCCAGAATACGGTATTCCATCTGCTATGGGTGGCCCTCAGAAACCTTTTGCATCCCCTTTTTGAGGTCGTCGACGTCATCGGGATGGACTGGTTGTAGAAACGCAGTTGGGTCCTGACGAAGTGTCTCGATCGACTGTCCGAACATCCCTTCATGCTGTGAATTAATATACTCCAGAGTACTCCAGTCAGCAGAGAACAGAAATAACACATCGTTAGTGTTTTCGGCGAGTTCGTGGAGCTGCCGTTGTGTGCGGTTGGCCATCGTTTCGGCACGTCGTCGCTCGACATGTGTGGCGATCTTCGACGCCAATAACGTGTATTGCTCTTTGATTACATCTTTGATAACGTAATCCGAGACACCGGCAGAAATCGCTTCGCTGGCAACGGCTTCGCTGCCGGTATCGGTAAAGAGGATGAACGGCATCTCAGGGTCAATCTCTCGGACTTCGGAAAGTACGTCAAGGCCAGTCATCTCTCCCATCATATAATCGCTGAGCACACAGTCGACGCCCTCGACATCGACGATGTCGGCGACCTCACTGGGATCGGTCGTCGACTGGACCCGAAAACGGTCGTCCTCGTTGGCAATGTTCTGTGTGACCATGCTGGCGAAATCCGGCTCGTCGTCGACGTGAAGAATATGAATCTCCTCACCGGGAACTCTATCGGGCTGTGAGAACTCAGTCATATATTCAATCTCTGTGTGAACTCGATTAGTCAAATAGCAGTACTATGAGTAGGGACATATGTATTGTGTTGTTTTGTAGTTGTGGGCTGACATAGTGTGAAATTAAGAAACCTAAATGAAATATGTTATCAGGGTAGGGGATCTACACATTTTTTAATGTCCTCTCCGACACAAGAGGATCCGTTTTTTATTCATTCAAATAACAAGATTGTCTATGCGAACAATTCCTGCTTAGTCCTGCTAAATAGCAGTGCGCCTGACGACGTTATTGGAACGTCTTTATTTGATTTTTTCACCGAATCAGACCGTAAGTCGCTTAGAGAGCAATTTCGACGGCTTACATCCGAACAAGCCCCAGCATTGGGTCTGAATGCTGAGCTGGTTCCGTTTGAAAAAGACCCACACAATGTCGTCATTATGACGTCTCCTGTGGAATGGGATGGAGAAAGAATACTCCAGAGTACACTCATAGATATCTCAGAGCAACTTGGAACAGAGCCGATCTACAGACGGGCGATGAACGCGGCACCAGTAGGAATTACGATTGCCGATGCTACACGCGAGGACGAGCCGCTCATCTATATCAGTGACGAATTTACAGAGCTCACCGGCTATTCGGAAGCTGAGGCTCTTGGCCAGAATTGTCGGTTTCTCCAAGGCCCCGAAACCCAAGAGAATCCTGTAGTGACGATGCGGGAGGCCATTGACGCTAAAGAACCCGTTACCGTCCTGCTTCGAAATTATCGCAAAGACGGGTCGATGTTCTGGAACCGAGTGACGATCATCCCAATTAGAGGCAAGACTGGAGATGTAACACATCTACTCGGGTATCAAGAAGATGTCTCTGAGATGAAGATGTATGAACAGGAAAAGACACTGTTTGAAAAGCAGGCTGAAGCTGCGCCGTATGCGATGCTTATCACGAATCGGGATGGTGTGATTGAATACGTAAATACGGCATTCGAACGGATGACTGGCTACCGTTCGACAGAGGCTATCGGTCAAAACCCACGACTCCTCAAATCGAATAAACAGGATCCTGCTTTCTACGACAAGTTATGGGAAACCATTACTGCAGGCGAGATATGGGAAGAGGAACTAATCAACCGCCGGAAATCGGGTGAGCTGTACAGAGTCAAACAGACAATCGTCCCGATCCAGAACGATGCCGGTAAAATAACGCATTTTGCGGCCATAGAGCGAGATATCTCCGAGACCGTTTTTACGGAACAAGTAATGGATGTTGTGAACCGTATTCTTCGACACAATCTACGGACATCTATCAACGTCATCGATGGCTATACTGATTTATTGGAGGGCGATTTAGAAGATCCACAACAGTTGGCTGCCGTTGAAGCAATTAGTAACCGAACAGAACACCTAGAAAAACTCAGCGAGAAAGCAGGAGACATTCGTGTACTCTTCGAAGACCGGGGAAAACAACAGTTAGTCGACGTCTCGACAATAGTTGGTTATATCAACAATTGTCAGAAAGAACATGATGAAGCGACGATCACAGTTAGTGTTGAGATTGAAGATGATGTTGCAATTAAAAATGGACCCCTGCTGGAGCTAGCAATCAACGAATCCGTTGAGAATGCTGTCCTCCACAAGGAAGATGGTCGACCACGGATTGGAATTAAACTCACCAAAGAGGATGACCCACCACAACTCCGTATCGATATCGCAGACAACGGATCAGGAATTCCACAAGAAGAATGGGATGTCATTACCGCCAATCAGGAAACCCCATTAAATCATGGAAGTGGAATTGGGCTCTGGTTGATTTACTGGTGTGTGACTGCTCTCGGTGGGAGTATCGAAATGACGAGGCATGGGTCCTACGGTAGTGTCCTCACCTATCGGCTGCCACTAGCCGGTCAAACTGTCTAACAGGTTAGTCGTTCATGACAGGATCGGTCGCCACTCCCTCGAGGCCGTCGACCGCCACCGAGCCAGTGAGTTCGGTGTGCAGTTAGGGCATGCTAACGCCTTGGGCATCGAAGCAGTTCTTGACAGCTTCGACTTATTTGGAGACGTCTGTGCGTGCGTCGACTTCAACTGATACTTGAGAATATCGACAGACGTGATGAGACGGCTGTATTATTTGGTTGAGAACAGTATGATCTCACCCTAAGAAACCAACTAGAATAGATTTATCACCGGTTCCGATTAATCCATTCACAGAACGCCTCAAAATTTGCTGCGCCAGCATCGTCAGCGATATCGTGGAGTGTTCCGATGCTGATTGAGTCATGGGCTGGAACTGTCACAACACGGGTATCCGTATGCTCGTGGCTGTCCGGTGGCTCCCACCGTAGAATTAGATGATCACCTGTAGTACGGACGTGCTGAAAGCCACCAACGTTGACCAGCACTTTGTATACCTCCTCGCCAGAGAAATCTCGCGTCACCATTGCTACTGCAGCACATCTGGAAGCTCGTCGTCTTGGGATCGAGCAATTTCAGGATCAACACCGAGGTCACGAATTTCGTCATCGGTTGGGGTCTCCCCACCGTCACCTTCTATGGCGTCAACAACAGCGTCAAGATTGGTAAGTGCGATATCCTGACTCTCTCCCTGTGCGGTTACTCCAACGCGGAGATCACGAGCTGTCCACTGACCATCCGGGTTTTTCAACAAACGGATTTCCCTGTCAGGCGTATCTGCATCGCCCGGGTTAGCTCGTGCCATATACACTACTAATTCGCCAAGATTCAAAACGCTTCGGGGAAATAGCCGTCTTGTCCGAACGTTCAATACACAATATTTCTGGGTGAATTTAGTTCGAACCTCTGCGATGTTGCATACCCGTTAGTTATAAGCCATCCCGGGAGAGTCTAACCACTAAGCCAATAATAAACTGAGAATCACAACCGCGGCGTGACCATAACTGCAACAGAGCGACTTGAACACTTGTTCTGTTGACGGCTATGGTCTTATAGCTTGCCCTTGATTAGCCTGTGCTCTATCTTTGAGCCTGTCTAATCTCGGTGTATACGACCAACTAGCCACTACGAACATGCAGTCACCGTTAGAGACTACTAGCCGACCCGGACAAGCTTCAACTTGGTTTCAACCAAGTACTGACAAGTCTAGTCGGTCAATCAGTGCCACTATACTGTCTACGCTGGCTGTTGTTCTGTACTATGCAAGAGTTGTGACTCACCAGAATAGTCTCAAACGAAAATCCGGGTCCAAAGTTCCTAGGTTCAGTCCCGGATTTCGTTTCGTAGTATTCCTGAAGCGGATCAGTGGATATGATCCTACGAGGAGCGTGTGACGGTATGCTCCTGCTAGTAAGGTCGACGTTAGGGTTCAAATTCCTTTCGGCCTTTACTGGCTGTGGGTCGATCTCCACACAGTCCGCTTCGCCAAACGGCGGGCTCCATGCACTCAGCATCCAATAATCAAGATCGACACCC
>Ga0208412_1000768_pt1 | contig 15776 bp, 11 predicted proteins | sample AntDeeMetag02WF4_FD_184758 | JGI IMG/M metagenome (GOLD analysis project Ga0208412, IMG submission 184758) | Saline lake microbial communities from Deep Lake, Antarctica - Antarctic Deep Lake Metagenome 02WF4 (SPAdes) (version 2) | ecosystem: Environmental > Aquatic > Non-marine Saline and... | reverse complement strand
GTGAGTGTAATCTCAATCGGGGACTCTTCCATTCCAACATCGGATCAGTCCCCTTCCTGTGAGGTATCAACTTCTACTTCGTTGCGGTGAGTGGTGATCTAGTTCTAAACGATCTTGCGACGCGACCAAAAGATGAGGAGCGTTGCGAGGCCGTTTGGGATGATCTAGCTGGATTTGTCCAATACTGTGACGAACACAATATGGACGACGCACAGACGGCTTGTGCTGTCCTTTTTGCCGAGGCAATTGCGGAGCAGATGGCACACGACAAAACCACCATTGGGGATGTGACCTTTGACCTCATCGCCGGACATCATCACCTCAATCAGTTCGTTTCACGGCGACTACTTGAACAAATGGAGGCGCTGGAGGTTATCAAGCCCCCGACAATTATGGATCGATGGACTCGAAAAACTAAACAGCAGATCGCCAGACGAACGCTCTGGGATCTTGGTAGTACATCAAAAGAGTTCCTGGATCTCACGTATATCCGTGGCTACGAGCGAGTCAAAAGGAACGCAGGGCCACATGCGCAAGCGAGTGACTCCCGTGACCAACACGGCGACCCGAACGAGTCGATCGTCCATCGATATTTTGTACGTGCTGGAGAGCTCTTCTACCGTCACGTCAGGGGGTATGAGGATGTCCGAACCTATGTTCGGCTTGGTGACTTGACTGACGTCGATAGCAGTGTGGCCAATCGACGTCTGGATATCGTTGCCTACGACGCCAACGGTAATATCATAGCTACTGCCGAAGCCGAACGGCATCCAGTCGAGTCCACGGGGGTCGTCCGAGACGCAGAAGCCATGGCGCTGGTACCCGGTGACACAGACTGGATTGTCTATGCAAAACCCCAGCTTAACGACCTCCTGGACACGCTTGACCAGCACCTTATCACACGACCAGATGGAATTCCGGGATGGTCGAAGCGGAGAACTGGCAAACCCGATGCTATGGATCGACTCCGCCGTATCTGGAATCATCCAAATGGTAGCATCCCGCGCTTAGAGTCAGAAATCGTCACGGAGGTTTACTCAATCGACAACCTCAGGGCGCTTCTGAAGGAACATGTCCCCTATATTTTCGATCCAGTTGATCCGAACGGGATTACATGGGTTGAGGACGGTAACTGATGGTCGAGAATCCAACTACGAGTGATGCAGACGAAACGAAGGGGAAATACAGCAGCGATGACCCCATCACGTTCAGCAATCTGCTGAGCAAGCAGACTGACGCAGATCGAGATCCACTAAAGTTCCAGAAGGATACGAGCCCAGCCCATCCAGAAATCGCCGAAGGGAACGAACAACGGCAACGAGAAGATTCGGCTAGCCCCTCATCTTCGTCCCGGACGAACGAGGAACAATTCGACCAGCAGCAGAAGCAGCTGGCAGATCAGATCCTTCACCAATATCTTCGAGAAGGTGGGCCGGCTATAGAGTACGGAAGCACCACTACTGCACATACAAACCCCAGATGGTACTCGCTACGAAGAGCATCGTACAATGGCCGTGAATACTACTACCTGATTTGTGAGCGATATGCATCGACGTTTGAAGCAGAGGCCCTCATTATTGACTTCGGCACAGAGATCACCTTTACTCCTCTCACGGTTACCCGTCAAATTCTGCATGACGCGATAGAACACCAACGACGTGAAGACTTTCGAGATGGCCGTAAACCCGTTCAGCGCCTTCGGTCAGAGCAGCTGGATGCACTTGAAGAAGGTTACCGTGAGATCGTCAAGCTTCGACTGTTCGAGGCGAGGGAGGGTGCTGAAGGAAGACATCGAGAGCCAGCGCCGATTGACGTGTACAGCGAGTTTGTGGCGACAAACGAGAGCTCTCAGCGAGTCTGGAACGAAGTCCTCATGCCGGCACTCCTGCCTCGACAGAGGGACGTCGTTGCTCAATCGTTCGTCAATGCACTTGCGTCCGAATCTAATGCACCGTCATGGGTCTGGCAAGAGGCTTTGACGACAGCACTCCCAATGGTCGCGAAGATCGATTTTGAGTGATCCCGCTCTCGATTTCCAGTAGCATAGCCCTCAAACCGTAGCCAAGAGTTGGAACAGTCTGCTCCACGACATGTGCATATAGCCACCATTATATAGCGAAAGGTGAAAGAGGCCGTTAGTGAGCAAGGTGTTCCCTTGTCTTGCAAAGGGTAGAAGGATACGGGTGTTCCCCGTGTTTTGTAGGCCCTGAGCCGGCTTCTAAGAGGAGATTCCATACTTTCGTTACCGTGAGGTACACCACATAGTCTAAGTAAAGACTATATGGGGTCAGTGATATTTCTCATGGAACTGACGATGGCCAGAAAACAAATCGGTCGAAACACAGGCCGGTCGGGACGAATCAACGTCTCCGGTGCCGAATTAGATAAGCTTGATTTGGCCATCGGCGACGACATCGAGGTTGATGTAGTTGATGCGAAAGAAGTTGCCCACGCACTCATCGACAGCAAGGACACTGAACAATTCCTTATTGTGACTCCCGCTTAATACATGCAAACGTCACTCACCTACCGTACGAACCGCGATCTGTTCTCGAATTACTACCTTAACGAGCACCTCCCAGAGACGGAGGAGTGGAATGAAGTCCCGGATGATAAGCTTCAAGAGAAGAGATCTGAGATCCTTGATCTCTGGGAGAGAGAACAAGATACTGTTGCTGAACGGACTGAGTCATCGCTAGAAGAGAAGTTCATCCGACCACTGTTCCGGATACTGGATATTCCATTCGAAGTTGAAGAGACAGTTCAAAGAGGACAGCGTCGGCCTGATTATGGCTTCTTCCCAAGCGAGGCGGAGTCTCGTGAAGCGTTCGACCGGAAGAAATCTGGTGGCGATTTTTACGAAAATGCTGTCGCGGTAGCTGACGCCAAGCGCTGGGGACGTCCACTTGACACACGCGGGAGCGGCGAGCACAAGAGGGACTTCGAAAACCCGAGCTACCAGATTCACGTTTATTTACAGGACACACCAGCACAGTGGGCTGTGCTCACGGATGGGAAAAAATGGCGACTCTACTATAGTCCAACAAGCCATCGTCTCGACTCGTACTACGAAATTGATCTACCGACGGTACTGGAGAAGGGCGATCTTGAAGACTTCAAGTATTTCTACCTCTTCTTCCGTCACGGGGCATTTCTCGAAGACGCCAGTGGAGATTGCTTTCTTGACGATGTTTATAGCGAGAGTAACGTCTTTGCCCAAGAATTGGGTGAAGACCTCCAGGACAACATCTACGAAGCGATCAAAGTCCTTGCTGAGGGCTTCATCCAGCATCCGGACAACGACCTCGGAGAGGACGACCTCGAACGGATACACGATAGCTCCCTCATCTATCTGTACCGACTCATATTCGTTCTCTACGCCGAGAGCGAGGGCCGAGACCTACTCGATACGAATAATGAGATCTATGAGGAATCGTACAGCCTGAACTCGCTCAAGCAGGAAATCGCAGAAGAGCTTGACAGTGCAGAGCCCAAATACCGCGGCTGGCAGGACAACTTATGGTCACGTCTCGAAGAGCTATTCAAGCTCATCGACCAGGGGAGCAAGTCACGTGGGATTCCTGAAGAAGACCTCTACATTCCAGCGTACAACGGCGGTCTATTCCGTACTGAGCCCGACGAGGACGACACCACCGAGGCCCGATTCCTCGCTAACCATGAAGTAGGTGATTCGTATCTGGCCAAGGTCATCGAACTGTTGACTCGAAGTGCCAACGGCAATGGTGGGAAAATCTTCGTTGATTACTCGTCACTTGACGTTCGTCACCTCGGGAGCATCTACGAAGGACTGCTCGAGTACAAGCTCAGTATCGCTGACGAGCCGTTAGCGCTTGATGATGGGGAGTACGTGACTGCCACCGATGGGGATGAGGTAATTGTGGAGGAAGGCGAGGTACACCTTACAACTGGCTCTGGCGAGCGAAAGGCCACGGGCTCCTACTACACTCCAGAGTATGTTGTTGAGTACATTGTCGAAAATACGTTGGAGCCTCTCGTCACGGATATCACCGAAGATCTGATGGCACAGAGTGCTCGTGGAGATCGGGGCTTTGCAGCGGAATTCGCTGAACGGGTGTTTGACCTGAAGATTCTTGATCCCGCAATGGGGAGTGGCCACTTCCTTACGAGTACAGTCGATTACCTCGCCCGTGAAATCATCGACGCACAAGAGAAACAGGCCGCACAACAGGGGATCGAGACCGTTAATCAAGAGCATGACATTAATTGGGCTCGCCGACAGGTAGCTCAACGCTGTATCTATGGCGTTGACCTGAACCCACTTGCTGTGGAACTAGCGAAGGTCTCACTCTGGCTCCGTACACTCGCCGCTGAACAGCCCCTCGCGTTTCTTGACCACCACTTGAAAACAGGGAACTCTCTTGTGGGTAGTGATATTGAGGAAATCGAGGAATTAGAATCCGAGAGTGGTGGTGACGGTCAAAATGCATCTCTTGCCGACTTTGGTATTGCTCGGAAAGGGACGATCGAGCAGCTAATGCGAATATATCAAGATTTCATTGCTATTGAAAATCAAGAACTTGCCGATGTCAAGGAGATGGAGGCTAAGTACGACGAATTCGAACGGAACAAGCTTCGACAACGACTCGAAGCTATGGCAAATGTTCAGGTAGCGGAGAAAGTCGGTCTGGACAATATTCCATCAGATGCTCACAAACGAATGGCCACTGCATTAGAAGATGATGGTAAATGGGATGATATAGAGAAGTCACAATGGTATCAAGATGCACAATCGCGGGCAGAGGAGGGCCGCTATTTCCACTGGAGATTAGAGTACCCGGAAGTTTTCTATGATCAAGACGGGTCTGCCAAAGATGCTTCAGGATTTGATGCTGTCGTAGGGAATCCTCCTTATGTCGATTTCAAAACCCTTCCACAACATCAGAAGGACTTGATAGAACCTTTCCACTCCACTTGCAGTGGCAAATTTGACCTCTATATCCCGTTTATGGAAGATGCTGTAGACCTGTCACGGAGGATGGTTTCCTTCATTGTCCCCTCGATGTTTATGAAGAGGGACTATGGTCGGGAGTTACGGCGATACTTGGTCACGAATACTTCCTTGCGAACTCTCCTTGACTTCCAGCACCTGCAAATATTTGGCGATGCCACCAACTTCACTTGTACCGTCATATTTGACAAGGAGAAACAAAATACAGCTCATTACAAAAAACTGGATGAAGATGAGCAACTAACAGACTTACTGGAATACTCTGAATCGGACTATTCTGAGATCGTCACCGATGTTCTAAGTGCGGAGCCATGGCAATTTCTGACTCAGAAACAAGTCCAAGCACTGGAAAAGTTGAGAGACCAAGCTTCCTCTTTAGAAGAGGTGACCACTGGAATACGGCAAGGGCTTGTGACAAGCAAAGATTCTGTATTCTTATTAAACAAAGAAGAGGTGGAAGCACAGAATCTTGAAAATGATCTTTGGAAGCCGTTAGCGAGAGGAGAAGATGTTTCTCGGTGGACGATGGCTCATCCAGATACCAGAGTTTTCTACCCCTATACTGCCAATGATCAACTAATTAGCGAGAAGGAACTGGAGGAGAAGTATCCAAACACACACGATTACTTGCTAGAACGACGAGAGGATTTGAAGGGGCGATCGTACTATGAAAAAGTGAACAAAGAGTGGTATGAGCTGTGGCGACCACGTGAGAATAGCGTCTTTAGTGACGAAAAGATCCTGGTGCAGGAGATATCAAATAGGAATATTTTCTGTCTTGATTCAGAGGGCTACTATTTCAACACAAAAGCATTCGGGATACACCCCGATGATATCAATATAAAGTATCTTCTCGGCCTTCTGAATTCAAACTTGATTGAGTTTGACTTGAAGACAAGGTCTGTTCCAAAAAGAGGAGGCTATTACGAATATAATACCCAATTCTTGGAAAAGTTGTCAATAATGGAAAATCCGAGTCAACAAGTCAAGCAACAGATTATCGACGAGGTAGAGACTGCCATAGATGCGAGCGGCAGTCATAGACATCTCAACCTCAACCTCTTTGATTATATCGGAACCTCAGGGGAAGACTTTGACGGGGAGACATTAGCCAAAATATATTCACCACCGGAAGGCCTCGGCTCCTCAAAGCTAACCGAAGATGAATCCACACAAGATGGCTTACGCATAGAGACCGCGGACATAGTCGAGAAGCCTGGAAAACTGCAACTTCGAGTTACGGTTAGGTACAAGCCAGACGACCCAGATCAGCATGATACTGATAGATGGGGTTACACTGAAAGTGAGCCAATACCTGCCATGGACTTTGTTGGGCTCTCGCCAGAAGAAGAGGTTCTAATCACAGAGTTTGTGCCGTACGCAATCGAACAAGCAGAGGGATTCGCAGGCTTCAGAAGAGAGGCCACTCAAACAAAATCCCTTATTAAACGTCTTGAACAGCTTACTCTGCCATCAACTGACAGAACAGCAGCAGACTTACAACGTTATCTCGACGTCAAAGAGCAAGCATCTGAGCTTAAAGAGGAAACAAAAGAGGCTGAGAACACAATTAACGATCTTGTCTATGAACTCTATGACATATCTGACGATGAAAGGCAAACAATCGAATCTTGGCTTTTGAATGACTGATTTCGAGGTCGGCGACCACATCAAGTTCGCGGGTGGACAGGGAGAAGTGACGAAGCTCGAACAGCGTCCAAATGGAGGGCAACTACTCCATATTTACACATCAGAGGGGCAACTACGCAAACTTCCGAGTGGACTGCCCCATATCGAGAAGATCGACTCGATCATAGACCGTCTCGCGGCGAAGCAAATCAACGATCCCATCCAATACGACCTTCGAGAACGAGCGACCCGTCTTGACCTTGCGTATCGATACGACCGCTTCCTGTCGCTGACGAACAATCGCATCGAGATAGAACCCTATCAGGTGCAGGCGGCCTACGAGATACTGAATTCGTACGACCATCGGTACCTCGTCGGTGACGAGGTCGGTCTCGGGAAGACCATTGAAGCTGGCATCGTCATAGAGGAACTCATCGCCCGTGAACGTGCTGAACGCGTCCTCATCGTCGCTCCCGCACCACTGACGGTTCAGTGGCAAGAGGAGATGCGAGAGAAGTTCGACCGGAATTTCGTCGTCTACGATCGAGAGACTGTCCGAACGCATCGCCAGTCCCATCCCAACCAGAACGTGTGGCTGCAAGAAGACCGCATCATCACCTCGGTTGACTTCGCCAAACAAGACGACATGCTTGAGGCGCTCAGCAACCTCGATGTCCCTTGGGACGTAGCAGTGTTCGACGAGGCCCATCATCTGACTGCTCGCCGGGGAAGCGACGATTCTATCGAGCGTACCCAGCGGTATAGGGTAGGTGAGGCAGTCGCTGATAATTCTGACTCTCTCTTGCTGCTGACTGGGACACCACACAAGGGGAAATCCGATCAGTTCTACTTCCTCGTTAGTTTGCTCGACCCCTATCGCTTCAGCCATGAATCGCAGATCAATCCCGAGTCGCTGGAAGATCTGATGATACGCCGGCTGAAGGAGGACATGTACGAGGCCGATGGGACGCGTATGTTCCCCGAGAAGAATATCGAGGCGCTTCCCGTCGAGATGACACGGGAAGAGCGGAAGCTGTACGATGACGTCACTGAGTACATCCGCGAGTACTACAACCTCGCCCAGCAGGAGGAGAACCAGGCTGCTGGCTTCACCATGGTCGTCTATCAGAAGCGCCTGGTGTCGAGCATCTATGCCATCCGTAAATCGCTTGAGAACCGAATGCGGGCGATTCAGAACGATGCAGTAGCAGAGGAACTACCTGATGACGTTCAGGAACTCATCCCGCGTTACAGCACGGAACCCGACACGCTCACTGATGCCGAGCGTACCAAAGTCGAAGAAGCCCTTGAGACGGTCACAATCACCCTCAATCAGACGCAAATCGATCAGGAGCTCGACCGAGTCAAGCAATTATGGCAGCAGGCTAAGAACATCAAGACGGACTCGAAGGCCCGCCTTCTTCGGGAGTTTGTTGATCGCATTCTGAAGGAAGATCCAGACGAGAAGATTCTGATCTTCACCGAGTATACGGATACGCTCGAATACCTCCGGGATGAGGTGTTTGCTGACCATGATATCGCACAGGTCTATGGAGACCTCAACCAAGACCGGCGTCGTCAGGAGATGCAGAAGTTCGAAGAAGAAGCGAATCTGATGCTTGCTACTGACGCCGCACAGGAGGGTCTCAACCTTCAATTCGCCCATATAATGGTGAATTTCGATTTGCCATGGAATCCGATTCGTATCGACCAGCGCATGGGCCGACTCCACAGATATGGGCAAGACCGAACTGTCGAGATCCGAAACCTGTTTTTCAAAGATACGCGCGAAAGCGAGATACTCAACCTACTCATCGAGAAGACGAACCAGATTGAATCAGACCTCGGAATGCGGTCTGATGTTCTCGGGCAAGTCCTCGACGACCTCGACCTCGACCAGACGATTATGTCGGCGCTTGCAGAGGGCCGACCCACAGACGAGGTTGTCGCCGATATTGAAGCAACAATGGAGGAGCGCAAGGACGCCCTCCAGACTGTTGAAAACGATTTCCTCATCCGAGACCGGTTCGACCTCACCGACGAAGACCAAGAGATCCTGGAGGTCATCGAACGTAGTCAGCACGGCGAAGTGAGTGAAGCAGACATCGAGACAATTGTACGTGTCTTCTTCGAGGAGTTTGGCGGGTCTATCAAAGGAGTACGACCAGGCCCTGCCAAAACAGGAGGCGACGTATTCCAGTTGGATGTTCCCGACGTCCTCGTAGGTGGACTCGTAGAGGGTCGATATCCTCGCGCCACGTTCACGAAAGACGTCGCCATCGAAGAGGAGGATGTGGACTTCATTGCGTTAGATCACCCACTGACTCAATCACTCATCGGGTTCTGTCTCGACTCGAATCGAGTGCAAGGTCAAGTTGCTGTGAAAACGACAACGGACAAGTCGTTAGCTCCAGGTATCCTGTTCAATTACCGGCTTGGGTACGTTTCAGGTGCTGGTGAGGCTGTAACTGAGAAGTTCGTTCCACTCTATGTGACCCAGGAAGGCGAGTTAGTGAACGAACCGCCAGAGTTTGTAGATACCATTCCGCCATCAGAGACCTCGTCGATTTCTGGTCTTGACCGTATCACCTCGAGGGCCAACGAACTGCACAAACAAGCAGAAATGGCCGCATGGGATCAAGTCGAGTCCTTCGCAAAGGAGGCACGTGCCGAACGTGAACGGGAAGTCGAAATCAAGCGGGAACATGCAGAGCGCTACTTCCAAGAACAAATAAGCGAGTGGGAGGAGCGTTTAGAGACGTACAAGCAACGATCTGAGGAAGGCAAGGACATGAGCGCCCCAATCGGAAACGCTGAACGCCAGCTAGAAAACCTCCGCAGAGAACGTGACGAAGAACTTTCCCATCTCGAAGAGGAGAAACACGTCACGCCAGAAGAGCCTGACCTCGTCTCGGCGGCATTCGTGGTTACAAACAGTGAGGATGACTGATGGTAACGATTGTGAATGCTGTAGGGTCAGGGGATCTGGGCGCCGAACTCGCCCTTCAGACTCTTGGCACTGATCTGAGTGTCCCCTTCACCGAATACGATCCCTCGAACTATCACGGGCTCTACGTCCGGCTAGTAGAAGATGGGCCACTAATCACGGTGTACCGAAGCGGCAAATACATCATTAGTGGCTGTTCCAGCTTCCAAGAGTTGGAAACTACAAACGATGAGTTCATCAGCCAGATGGTAGCACTTGGGATTTGCGATCTCCCCTGCATCACGAAGGAGGTCAATTGCTCGCCGTGCATCGCCCTCGTTTTTCGCCCCGTATGCAGCAACGAGTTTGATTACACCGCTATCAAGAGCTCCGTCTTTGAACGCGTCACGTCTGCGGTTGAGAATTTCGATGAGCTCGTTCGCATCATAATCAGAGAAATGGATGCCGGTTGGATTGTACGAGCTATCGGTCCGGCTATCAAGATTTTCCCGGAATTTAGGATGATTCGTAATTACGACTGTCGAAATGAGGGTGTCGACATGTTGTTCGGCCATAACCCGACTCAAACTATAGAGTAACCGGGAATACGCAGGCTCGTCCTCACCAGCGTGACCGGTGAGCGTATCAATTTCATCGAGTATGAACACAAGAGCGTCAAAATGTCGGTCAACAATTTCGTAGAGACGGACGTACTTTGCATCGGTGGAGACACCTTTTCGGGGAATATCCCATACGACTCCGGCTTTCTTGGCGGTTTGATGCCCCAGTTTCCAAACAGCGCGGTCTAGCGAGTGCGACTCCATCGTTTTGAAATTGACCGCAACAAAATCGAAGCCGATATCTTTCTCAGTAGCGCGTTCTTTGACTTTCTCAGCGACCGCTTTTACTGTGAGCGTTTTTCCAGTGCCACTTGGTCCGTAGAGTAAGAGATCTGGGGGACGTTCGCCGTCTAGGGTGTCACGAAACGCACGAGCCTCAGCGGCCAATTGTTTGTCACGGCCATAAATCCGGTTGTGATCAACGATCGTATTCGAGTCAACGAGTTGTTTATTCTCGAAGACGGTTTTTTGTTCACCATCGAGAATATCATCAACAATAGATGACTCAGGCGACTGCTCTGTGTCATTGTCGCTCCCATCGCCCTGCATATCGGATGGGTCGTGGTTCATTATCGGTGATGGACACTACGTTGTGATACCTTTTTCGAAATGAAGGGGGTATAGTCGAAATGAAGGCACCATGATCGAAATGATCTGCGTGTGCTATCGGCATCGAAGTGATAGGGGTAGTATCGAAATGAGGACACCCCAATCGAAATGAAATTAGGATATGGAGAACGCTGTAGTACCAGATCATCCTCACACCATAATCGAAATGAAATCACAGAAATTGCAAAGGGAGATTGTCTCGTCTACAGCCTGAGAGTGTATTATCCAGTTGAGACCGATTGATGAGACACCATAGTCGAAATGAATTCGCAAAAGAAGTGTACAAAACCGTGGTTCATCGACGGTATGCCGGGGATGGTCCCAGAATCCGTATCTGACGACCTAATTTCATTTCGAAAAAGGTGTGTGGGGGATAGAATACCTAAACTCTCTGCAACGGATTTCATTTCGAATATAGTGTGGGGGACCACTCTTGTTTGGCGAATACTTTCAGTAATACTCAATTCAGTCGTTCGATTTCGAAACCGCCGTTCAGTATATCTGTGTAGCGTACACGCATTCCACGCTAAAACATATCTGAAGAAAAGAACCCCAACAGAGCCAGATACCTCTAATTTTCAGTCAGCTAGTCATTCACAGTGTGTCAAAACACGTACCCTATGTGATTATAGTGGTCCAGTTACTTGTAGTTGCAGAATGAACTCTCTTCCGCCTAAAATTCGTGTTCTCCACGTGGATGACGAACCGAGTCTGGCAGAACTAACAGCGACGTTTCTGCATCGAGAAGATGATCGCTTTGCCGTCGAATCGGCGACAAACGTGACCGAAGGTCTAGAGACGTTCGCGGCGGGGGAGTTCCACTGCATCGTCTCGGACTACGATATGCCAGGACAGACCGGCATTGATTTTCTCACAACACTCCGAGAAACACACCCTCGTATCCCATTTATTCTGTATACGGGGAAGGGAAGCGAGGATGTTGCAAGTGAGGCTATCTCCGCCGGCGTTACCGACTATCTTCAGAAGGAAATCGGAACTAGCCAGTACGCAATCCTCGCCAATCGAATCAAAAACGTCGTTGCCAGCTACAATGCACAGGAATCGACCCGAGAGGCAGAACAACGCTTCTCGGAACTCGCGGAGAACTCGGATGACATTCTGTTCAGTTTTACTGCCGATTGGAGAGAGTTGCTTTTCATCAATTCCTCGTTCGAGGATTTTTGGGGGGTTCCAGCCGAGGTACTTGAGGAGAATCCGAAGGTATTCCTCGATCAGATTCACGAGAATGACCGCGAAAAAGCACGGGAATCAATGCACAAACTATCGAACGGGGAACCGGACGAGATCGAATATCGCGTGATACATCCGGAGCGGGGGCTGCGATGGGTTCGTGGACAAAGCAAACCAATCTTCGACGACGACGGAGCTGTTGTCCGGATCGTTGGCTCTGTTCAAGAGATAGCGCACTAACGACATGCGCGTAACAGTTATTTAACGAGTTCGACACCGGTGAACTCGAAGCGTGCGCCGCCGCACGCCTCCTCACTCAGCTCAATCGACCAGCCATGTTGATTAGCAATACGACTGACGATGGTGAGCCCGACACCGTTGCCGCCGTATCCTGTTGAAAATCCGTGCTCGAAAATATTCTCGCGCTGCTCTTTAGGAATTCCTGTCCCTGTATCTTCAACGTAGAAGCCATCGTTAATGGGGGCGATTCGAATCGTGACGCCGTTACCGCCGTGACCGATTGCGTTCCGGAACAGATTCTCGAAGAGTGCCTGCAGTTGTCCGTGGTCTGCCTGAATCTGGAACTCCGAGACGTCTAGGGTTGCATCGCAGGTATCAATCATCTTCCATGCGTCATGTGCGACTATGTTGAGCGCGACTGCTTCGAAAGTGTCGTTCGAGTCGTTCGACTGGGTAAGCGCCAAGAGATCTTTTGTGAGTTCGTCAAGGCGGGAGAGTGTCTCTTCGACTTCTTTCAGGTGATCGGTGTCACCAGTTTCCTGATACAGTTCCAAGTGTCCGGTAGCGATAGAAAGTGGGTTTCGCAGGTCGTGTGAGATCATGCTTGCAAACTGATCGAGGCGTTCATTCTGTTGCTGCAACGCAGTTGCGGTCTCGCGTTCCTGAGTCACATCCTGTGTGACAAGAACACCGTAAGCGTCGCCGTCGATCTCTACGGGCTTCGTTTCGATATGGTGGACGTGGTCACCATACTCAACGTCGAAGGAGCATGATTCGCCCTGAACTGTCGCTCGCATTTTCGGTTCGAGACGACTTACAGTGTCTTCTGGAAATAGTTCATGAATGGACTGTCCGAGTAGTTTGGTCGCCTCTGTATTCGAGAACGGGAGTACATCGGGGCCGACGACCCGATATCGCAAGTCGTCGTCGAAGAGAACGAGGTCCCCGTTCGGAAAATTCTGTATAAGGGCCATGGCCCTCTGCCCCACGGCGGCCTGTGTTGAGATGTCCGTCATTTGGTTGGTAGTTACTTTGTTCCCGAGAGCGAATAACCTTCCGTGAATTACACAGGAATTACACATTCTTGATTCTGATACCTGCATCAATGAAGCGATCGTGTCTAAATAGACACGTGACCCAGAGAACGGCCACCAAAACCACTAACAGACACCTAGCAAATACTCATAACAGATATGGAACTCAGTCTTCTTGCATATGTCGTACTCTTTGGTCTCTCTGGAGTCGCTTGTCTTGCTAGTATTCCCCGCGCACGAACAATCCAACATCCTGGAACACGGAATGCACTCATCGTCTTTCTCGTCTCCGCTGCACTGTGGTGTGGTGGATATCTCGGCTACTTGCTTGCACCAACGACAACAAGCAAACTCGCGCTGTACATCATCGGGTTCACCTTCGCGTTCGTCGCGGTCGGTGCATGGGTATGCTTTTGTGTGGAGTATACCGGACGATCAGTACAAAACATGCCATTTCTCTACCCAACACTAGCTGTTTTTCTCTTCTTCATCGTACTCAAGATCACGAACCCGCTGCACAACCTCTACTTCACGACTGAGTGGACGACAGAGCCGTTCCCGCATCTTGCAATCAACCATCAGTTATTATACTGGGTCGTTCTTGGACTTTCATACTCGGTCATTATGGTCGGGTTCTTCATGCTCGCTGAGCGGCTGTACTATACCGGGACAGATAGCCGTCCACTCGTTATCCTGTTTGGAATTACGGGTGTCCCAGCACTCGCTACGATTCTGAGCAGCCAAATAGAAACACTACTTCCTCTCATGTATGAGCCACCTGGTGTGGCGGTGTTCGCTGTTGGCACACTGTTCGTGTACTTCGACCGGTTCGAGGCAATTCGGCTAACTGGTGGGGTAACTGACCCAACGATCTACCTTGACCAATCGAAGCGAGTTCGAGACTACAACCAAGCTGCAGAAGCAATTTTTCCGGCACTTACCGATGGAATTGGAGACTCGATTGACGCCATCAGCTCTACGCTCGCAGACCACATCTCAGAACCAGGCGTTGTACCCGTTACAGAAAATGGCGAGACACGGTATTACGAGGTCACCACAACCTCATTCTTGTCAGGAGAAGTAGAAACTGGACGACTGGTAAGCATCACTGATGTTACGGATAGGGAGACCTATCGCAAGCAACTTGAACAGAAAACCGAACAGCTTGAAGCATTAAATCGGGTCGTCCGGCACGATATCCGGAACGATATGGCCGTGGTTCTCGGATGGGCAGAAACCTTGCGAGATCATGTGGACGAAGACGGTGAAGCAGCACTCGAACATGTCCTCCAAAGTTCTAGCCATGTAGTTGAGTTGACTGATACTGCACACGTTTTCGTCGAATCTCTCACAGGAGATAGTACTGTAAAATTGAAACCAGTTAACTTACGTAGCACAATAGAGGCGGAACTCACCACAGTCCAAGAAACACATTCCGATGCGCACTTCGAGATCGTCAGCGGATTCCCACAAGTCACTGTACAGGCGAATGAAATGCTGTCGTCAGTGTTCAGGAACCTATTGGGGAACGCCGTTCGACACAACGACAAAGCAGTACCAGAGATCACCGTCACTGGGTGCCTTAATGGAAACTCTGTCCAAATACGAGTTGCTGATAATGGGCCGGGAATTCCAGACGAACAGAAAGAGCATATTTTTGGGAAAGGTGAGAAAGGGGTTGATAGCCCTGGTTCCGGAATTGGACTCTATCTTGTCTACACACTAATGAACCAGTTTGACGGTGATGTTTGGGTCGAAGACAACGAACCGACCGGGTCAGTATTCGTCGTAAAACTCCCGATACACGATCCTACGCAACTCTAGCCGACAAGCAGTTTCAGTCTTCTCTTTCCCGGCTCTGTTGAAGACTTCAGTATCTGGCATATTTTCCTATAGTTGTAGTCAGTCCAGAGAATGTATCCAGCAGATTGTTCTCAACTGGTACTGCCGATTTCGAAGCGCTGGGAACAACTATTATTATTCCTCCCCTCATGTTAACAGGCACCATGACCCAAACAGAGTGTTATCCGGAGAAGGCCCCAAGGACGAATCAATTACTGAATATATTGTGTCACAATCTCCGCCGGGAAGTCATCCACTATTTCGAGAACATCGAGTCAAAGAACACAGCCACCGTAGAGGAGTTGGCCACACATATTTCCCAGCGTGTCCCCGAGATGGATCACGAACAAGTCTCTCTCGAACTAACGCACAGCCACCTCCCGAAGCTCGAATCGAACGAGTGGGCCGAGTACGATACCCGTACGAACCACGTCCGATATCGTGGCCATGATTCGGCCGAGGAACTACTGGCTGAACTTGCCGAGATGCTCTCCGACCAACCCTATTCCTCTTACTCGGAATGACACGAGTTGGACCGCCGAGACAACGTGCCGGGTAATTCTAACCTCAGTACTTCACAAAGCCGCTTAGTTAGAACGTCTGCTTGCTGAAGGTGTGTCTAAAACCAAACAAGCAGACGGTGAGATCCACGAGGACCAGCTTCTTAACTTTCTCGTCAACCGCCTTGACGAGGA
>Ga0208412_1000758_pt1 | contig 15894 bp, 15 predicted proteins | sample AntDeeMetag02WF4_FD_184758 | JGI IMG/M metagenome (GOLD analysis project Ga0208412, IMG submission 184758) | Saline lake microbial communities from Deep Lake, Antarctica - Antarctic Deep Lake Metagenome 02WF4 (SPAdes) (version 2) | ecosystem: Environmental > Aquatic > Non-marine Saline and... | reverse complement strand
GCGACCGACGGTACCGAGATCACACACGTCGAACACCATCACCCACAGAGTGAGGTCCAGACGCTCCGGTGTGATCCGACGAAAGCTGAGGAATTACTCGACTGGGAGCCCGAAGTCTCGCTCGAAGAAGGCGTAGACCGGCTCCGAACCTGGCTTCGTGAGGAGGCAACCGACGAGTAGCCATGTCCGAGGACCTACCGGCAGCCTACGGCGGCACACCGATCCGAGAGGAGGTTCTCGGCTACGGTGCTCAGAGCATTACGGACCACGAAAAGGAGGCCGTGGTGGAGGCGCTCGATGGCGACTACATCACCCGTGGGCCAACTGTCGACGAGTTCGAGCGTCGCGTTGCAGAGCTGGTGGGTGTCGATCACGCGATAGCGACGACCTCCGGGACGACTGCGCTCCATCTCGCGGGCGATGCGGCTGGTTTTGGACCGGGTGACGAGGTGATTACGACCCCCCTGACCTTCGCCTCGACGGCCCATGCGGCGACCTACAACGACGCCACGCCGGTGTTTGCGGATATCGATCCCCACCGTCGGACGCTGGACCCCGAGGCGGTTCGAGAGCAGATAACTGACAACACTGTCGGGATTATTCCGATGCATTACGCCGGCCACCCCGCGGATATCGAGAGGCTCCTGGATGTCGCCGACGAGCACGATCTGACGGTGATCTGGGACGCCTGCCACGCGTTCGGTGGCAGCTGGCGCGAGGAGCCACTCGGTGCCCAGCGGGATATGGCGATGTTCAGCTTCCATCCGGTGAAGAACGTCACGACGGGCGAGGGTGGGATGGTCGTCACCGACGCCGACGAGCTGGCCGCACGGCTGCGACGGCTCCGCTCGTTCGATATGAACTACGAGCCCGAGGGCCACGCCGAGGAGCCGTGGTATCAGGTGACAGAAGGGCTTGGCTACAACTACAACGTCACCGATCTCCAGGCGGCGCTCGGACTGGCACAGCTTGATCGACTCGACGAGTTCAAACAGCGCCGCGACGAGATCATCGACCAGTACAACGCGGCGTTTGCCGAGATCGAGGGGGTTCGGACGCCGCCGGAGCCGGTCGAGGCCGACCCGATGTACCACCTGTATGCGGTCGAGATCGGCGAGAGCTTCGGCTGTGACCGTAAAACGTTCGTCAACGCGATGCACGACGAGAACATCGGTGTGCAGGTCCACTACGTTCCGTTGCACTACCACACCTACTTTCAAGAAGAGTTCGGCTACGAGGCGGGGCAGTTCCCTGAGACGGAGGCCGTCTACGATGGGCTCGTCAGTCTGCCGCTCCACGCCGAGATGGATGACAGCGATGTCGACGACGTTGTGACGGCGGTCCGACAGCTGTCGGCCTACAATCAGTAGGAGCGTTTATTTTCTTTCCGTGTCGGGAGTAGGTATGGAGACGTTCGAGATCGACGGTCGACCAGTTGGACCGGGCGAGCCAACGTTCGTGATTGCAGAGGCCGGATCGAACCACAACGGCGACCTCGAGACCGCCAAAGAACTCATCGATGTCGCTGTCGAGGCCGGGGCGGACGCAGTGAAGTTCCAGACGTTCCGGGCAGAAGATATGTACGTCGAAGACAGCGGCGAGGTCGAGTATCTCGACGATGACCGCTCGATCTACGACATCATCGAGTCGATGGAGATGCCCCACGAGTGGATTCCGACACTCCACGACTACTGTGACGAGCAGGACATCTTCTTCCTCTCGACGCCGTTCGACGAGCGATCTGCCGAGATGCTATCGGAGTACGTCCCTGCCTGGAAGATCGCGAGCTACACCAGCAGCCACCATCCGTTCCTCCGGACGCTGGCAGCGTCGGACAAACCCCTGATCATGTCGACGGGAGCCCACGAACTCGAGGAGGTTCGGGAGTCCGTTGAGGTCCTGGAAGACGCCGGCGCATCTGGGCTCGCGCTGCTCCAGTGTGTGGCTGCCTATCCGACTCCACTCGAAGATATCAACGTGAAGGTGGTCGAGACCCTCGCCGACGAGTTTGGGGTTCCGGCCGGGCTCTCGGATCATACGCTCGATCCCGTGACCGCGCCGGCGGCTGCCGTCGCACTGGGAGCAAACGTTGTCGAGAAACATTTCACGCTGGATAAGTCGATGGAGGGGCCCGACCATCAGTTTGCGCTCGAACCCGACCAACTCAGAGAGATGGTGACCGCGATTCGGGACACCGAGTCCGCCATCGGGACGGGTGACAAATCCGTGCTCGATGTCGAATCCGAACTTCACGACAAGGCCCGGCGGGCAGTCCACACTGTCGAGGATATCGCGGCCGGTGAGGAGCTCACCGCCGAGAACGTGAAAGTACTCCGTCCAGGAGAACAGGACGCCGGGCTCCACCCCAAGTTCTACGACGAAATCCTGGGGGCCACTGCTGCTCGCGATATTCAGCGGAGTGCTGGACTGCAGTGGGACGATATCGAATCCCAGTAGCTGTACCGACGCTCAGTAGATCGTGACTGCTCTCAGTACGACGACAGCAGACCGTCGGTCTTTTCCTCGGCCTCTTCGGCTGCCTTCAGTATCTCGACGTCGACGTAGTACCGCTCGCCATCGATATCGAGATACGCGTTGTCGAACGGCGGAAACGTGAGTGCTCGAAGCCGGTCGAGCAGCGTTTTGACGCTGAGTTCTTCCTCCGGATCGAGTTCACACAGCTCGACGAAGTCGGCTTTCGAATGGTAGCCTCCGGCCGTGTCGTCTTGGGGTGTGTAGTCGACCTCCCCGGACTCGATTTCCGTCCACACGTCGGTAAACAGCTCGAACTGGGCGTCTTCGAGTCGCTCGTGAAGCTGCTTTCCAGTGTCCGAAAACTCCGTCTCGACTCTCCGCTGGGCGACGATCGCTCCCGTGTCGAACTCCGCATCCATACGGTGGAGTGTCACGCCAGCAGGTGTGTCCTCGACAATGGGCCAGACGTTCGGACTCTTGCCGCGGTTGTGCGGAAGATACGATGGATGGAGGTTGACCGCACCTTCCGCTGGGACCGCAAGGATCTCCGCTGGGACGAGATGATCGAATCCAACGGAGACGATGAGGTCCGGGGCTGTTTGTTTGACGATATCGAGCTGGTCCGGCTCGGTCAGCAGGGCTGTCACGTCGACGCTGTCGCGCTGACACAGCCACTCGTAGATCTGCATGCCGATATCGTTCACACCGAGAAAGACAACCTGCATGTTGTAGAGCAGAACGACGCTCAACGTCATAACAATGGCGAATCGGTACGTTCTATGCAGTTGCGTGCCTGCGGTCTGGCATGTCTGTACTCTGTGTTGTCGCTCACCCTGACGACGAAGTGCTTGGCGTCGGTGGCACACTCGCTCGCCATGCAGCCGACGGCGACGATGTCCACATCTGTATCCTCTCGGACGGTGTGACCTCACGGTATGACGATACCGACGCCGCCGACGCGGAGATCCAACAGCGCCGACAGCGAGCCGAACAGGCCGCCGATACACTCGGTGCATCTGTCAGTCTCCATGGGTTCCCCGACAACAGTTTCGACACCGTTCCGCTTCTCGATATCGTCCAAGACATCGAAACCGAGATTACTGAGCACGATCCCGACGTCGTCTACACACATCACTACGGCGACCTGAATATCGACCACGAACTCACCTGTCGGGCGACGATCACCGCCACCCGCCCACTGGCCGACAGTGAGATCAACCGTGTCCTCGCCTTCGAGACGCTCTCTGCCTCGGAGTGGTCGGTCCCGAGCCCGGACAACGCGTTCCAGCCCACCTCGTTTGTCGACGTCAGTGACCAGCTTGCGACGAAAACTGACGCCCTCTCGGTGTACGAGACCGAACTCCGGGAGCCACCCCATCCGCGAACCGTCGCCACCGTCGAAAAGAACGCAGACGTGTGGGGGAGCAAAGCCGGTGTTCCGGCGGCCGAACCGTTCGAACTGCTTCGAGAAGTCCGGCGCTAACGCTGCTACGTCGGACACCGAGGTCGGTGCTGCTGTCTCAGTCCTGGACGAACACCTTGAGATAGCGCGTATCGACGCGTTCGCCGCCGACTGCGAACCGCACGGCGACCGTGTGGGTGCCAGTCTCGGCTGGTTGGTAGGCGACAGTCTCGCGGTAGTCGTCGGCCACAGTCACTGTCGACTCGAAGATCTCTTCACCGTCGTATGTCACCGACACCGTGAGATCGGCCGCCGACCCAGCAAACGAGACGACAGTGAGCCTGCCACGCTCTCCGACTGTGAGATTCGTGTCGAACGTGGTTGGCACTTCTGGGCCGCGGATGCCGGTATACAGCCACTCGTCGGGTGCGTGCTGTCGGCCGAGCCTGTCGCCCGCTGCGAGTTCTGCCTCGGCTGCGTAGCGGTCGGCCCACTGCGAGACACGGTCGTCGGGTTTGAGCCGCGTGAGACGGATCGCGCCACTGCCCGTACGGACATCGATCCCTTCGCCCGGGACGATGTCGAGCACCTCGCCGGGAGCGGCCGCTTCAACTGGGACCTCGACGGGCTCTGCCTCCCAGACGGTGAGCTTCGTGCCCTGATAGAAGCTGTATGCTCCTGGATACGGATCGGTCTGAGCCCGAATCCAGTCGTACTGGGCGTCGGGCGCTCGGTGCCAGTCAATGATGCCGTCCTGGGGCTGTCGGCGTGGTCGGTAGGTCGCCGCCGACAGCGACTGTGGCTCGGCAGTAGCGGTCTCGGCTTCGAGATCGCTCCGCACGGCTGCGGTCAGTCGGCACGCCTCGGTGGCCAGCGCATCGAAGACGGTCTCGATGTCGTCTCGCTGCTCGACTGGGACCGACCCCTGTGCGAGCACATCACCGCTGTCGACCCCCTGTTCGTAGTAGAACAGCGAGATCCACACCTCGTCTGCGCCGTCGATCAGGCTCCAGTTCACTGGTGCACCCCCGCGGCCCTCGGGGAGGCGACTGGAGTGGAAGCCGAGGAAGCCGCGGTCGGGGACGTCCAGGACCGCCTCCTCGATGATCTGTGACCAGCCGCCGCAGAGACAGAGATCCGGGTCGACTGCGTCGAGCCACTCGACGGTTTCTGTGCTGTTGATATCCTCTGTTTCGTGCAACTGACACGCGGTATCGGCGACGAGCTCCGACACTGGGACGAAGTTGGCCTGCGTTGCCGCCAACTCACCGGCCGGAACGAGTGCTCCAACCACGTTCCATCCCTCCGCGAGCGTCTGTCGAAGCAGGTGACGAGCCAGCTTCCGGTTGCCGACGATGACTGTCCGCATTATGACTCCCCATTGGAAGCCGGATGGATACAGTCACCGATTCCTGCTGTGGCTGGTGTTGTATCCTACTCGGTGAGTGCTGTGATGGCTGCGGTGAGCCGGTCCGTGCCGCCGCCGTCAACGAGTTGGCGTCCCTCCTGCCGTCGTCTGTGCCGAAGGTCAGTGTCTCGGACGTACTCCGCAATCGCGTTGCGGAACGCCGCTTCGCCGTCACCGCGCTGGAGCACCGTCGCGGCGTCGCGCTGCTGGAGTGCCGCCGCAATCGGTTCCTGGTTGTCGACCACCGGGATACTCACCAGCGGCGTCCCCAGCGCGAGGAGTTCGTAGGTCGTACTGCTGGCCGTACTCACACCGAAATCGGCCGCCAGCATGCGGTCGACCAGATCATCTGGGTCCCGCATGACACATACGTCGGCGTCAGTCTCGGTTGCTGCTGTGCGAACTGCCCGCTCCTGACGTTCCGAACACCCCGGTCCGACGACGGCGTCGACCCGAAGGTCGAAACCGTCGAAGGCCCGAACCACAGTCGGCGTCAGCCCACCGATATCACTGCCACCCATCGTGATGATGGCCCGGTCGGGGTGGTCCCGCCACGGTGGCTGGCTGGCTGCCTGCTCTCGAATCTCACGCCGCAACAGTACGTAGTCGGTGCCGAGACACGTCTCGGGCGGCTCGCCGACGAACTCGTAGTCCAGGTCGGCCGCATACAGGTTCCCGTTTGCGAACAGATCCGCACAGACTGCGTGTCGAGCATCGTCCTGGAGCACCGCCAGCGGGACGCGCTGTCGGACAGCCTGCTGGTAGGCGGTGTCGGCCGGATAGGCGTCGGTGAACACGATATCTGGTGTCGAGGTCTCTACCCACTCGACAAACGGTGTCGGATCGTCCCGCGAGGGGAGTTCGACAGTGGTGACACCGTCTGGAAAGACTGCTGTGGCTGGCTCGGGGGTCGTCGTTGCAACCGTAATCTCGTGTCCCCGGCTGTGTAGTGCGTCGGCGAGCGCCCCCGAGCGAATGAGGTGGCCGTAGCCGATCTGGGAGCCACCATCGACGCGGAGTACGACGTCCATCGCCCCGTTAGACGCGTTTGATTGGGTTTGTCAGCTCGCCTATACCCTCGATCTCACACGTGACAGAGTCGGCGTCGTCGAGGAAGTTCGTCGGGCTGCCTGGATCGCCCAGCGCGACGACATCGTTCTCGTGGAGTTTGCAGATGTTGCTTGCAAACGAGATCATCTCTGGAATGGTAAACGTCATCTGCTCGGTCGACCCCGAGACGGTTGGTTCGCCGTCGACGTGCACCTCGACATCGAGATCGTCGTAGTCGGCCTCTTGGCCTTTCTCGACGTACTCGGTGAGGATCGGCGAGAACGTCGGCAGCAGCTTGTAGCCGACGCCGGTGACCATCCCGTGGTCGGGGTCCGACCAGCCGGGCCAGTCGCCGGAGGCCGTTACATCGTTGGAGATTGTGAACCCCTTGATCGCATCCCAAGCTTCCTCCTCGTCGGCCTCATAGATATCCTCACCGATAACGGCGGTGAGCTCCGAGCCGGGTTTCACGTTCTCGACTCGATCCGGAAGCTTGATTGCCTCGCCCTCACTGATTACCGCTTCGTCAGGAAGGACCCAGAGATCCGGCCATCGGTAGGTTCGGTCTTTCTCATCAAGATGGGACTGAAATCCCCCACCCAGACAGACGAATTTCCCGATCATATCGGGCGAAATTTTGGGCATAGGGAGAGTATCCGCCGGTCGCCTGTTATAGTTTACCGTTCGGCAACCCACTCGGTTACTGCACGTGGTTCGTCACCGACTGCTTCGATGGCATCCGACAGCTGCCAGTAGTCCGCCGGAGTGTCGACGGCTGTGTGGGCCTCGCCCAGCGCCGTCCACTGCTCGCTTGGTGTCACCACGACATCCCACTCCTCGGGATTCTCTCGCAGCCGACGTACTGGATGGCTGTCGCCCAGCTCACGGAGCTCTTTGAGGATGTCCCTGTCGATAGCGTCGACGGCGGTGCCCATAGGCATCTCCTCGGTGAGATTCGTCGTGTACCGGGCGTCGTTTCCTTCGTGTTCCGCGATTACGCGGTCGATCTCCGACGGTGGGACGAACGGACAGTCACCCGTGACGCGGACCACCGGATCGCTGTCTGCGGTCAGGGCGGCCTGGTAGTGTCGCTCCAGGAGATCGTCTTCCGGCGCTGTATCGAAGATGACTTGGTTTCTTTCACACCACTCTCGGATTGCGTCGTTCTCTGGGCGGTCGCCCACTGTCAGGATGGTACTGGTCGGTCGCTCGGCACGGCGTGCGCGTTCGATGACCCACCCCAGAACACGTCGAGTGCCGAGTGGGTAGAGTACTTTCCCCGGAAGTCGCGTTGAGCTAAGCCGTGCCTGGATGTGGACGACTGCCGTCATGGTTGGTGGTTCTGTTTCGATCTATAAATACTGTTCAGGTAGTCCTTGACTCTGCGAACGATAGTACTGAGTCGATGTAGGTTCGGATGTTCGCTGTCTCGTAGCTGGCTCGATTGCCGGGCGAACTGGCCTCCTGAAGCGAGTAAATGCTCTCAATAGCTGTCTGTTCGGGAACCGTCGTTGAGATGGTCTGGCTCAACAGTTCAGGAAGGCTGTCGAGCGACTCAACGTTCGTCACCGCTGGTGTTTCCGCGTATGGCGGCTCTCCCAGCGCGAGCAGTGGTTTCTGATGGTAGAGTGTCTCGAAGCCGACTGTGTTGTTGACGACAACGACTGCCTCGGAGTTTTTAATTACTTCGTGAGCGTTCAGATCGTGATTAAGGAATCTGACTCGGTTGTCCTCTCTGAGTCTGTGTATCGTTTCGGGTGCCGGTCGATCGGGATGGTTCGGATGGCCTTTGACAAACAGCTGTGTCGAGGATGGTAAGACGCGGCTCAGATAGGCAACGAGATACGACTGGTCGTAGAACTCCGGGGAGAAGACGGTTAGTCTGGACTCGATTGGGTACTGGAGTGGGAAAAAGACGTAGTCTGTATCCTGACACAACTGGCGTGACTGCTCAACTGATGGCAGCAGATAGTCGTTGAGGCGTTGGTTAACCGCACTGCGAACTGTGGGTGCAATCTGGTCTTGAATCCGACCAGGACGCGTTCGTCCGATAACTTGTTGAACGGTCGTTTGCAACTGACTGATTATGGATGATTGGTTCTCGGTCTCGGCTTCGCTTTCATCGCCGTGGGCATAGAACCGCTGTGCCTCTCGGAACTGTTCGATATGTGTCTGTGTTGCGTCTCTGTCGGCGTCGGAGATCTCTTCGTACGGGATCGTCTGATACTCCTCCCACGAGCCATCAAGCGCTGTCGTCAGCGCAAACGTATCGTCGAACGGGGAGAACTCACCCCAGATTGAGGTTCCGCCTTCAGATACTATCAGGTAATGCGCCAGCATGCGGTGTATTTCGGGGCCTCTGACCTGGTAGCTGTACTCGAAGGAGTGTTCGTCAAACAGCTGACCCATGCTGCTGGCGAGTCGTCGCGCACGGGTGACTGCCTCTGCTCGTGAGAATCTAAAGTAGAGTCGTTCAGTAAACGCCAGATGGTCCAAACTCGGTATTCCATACTGAGATTCGATTTCGGCTACCGATTTTGTGTCGGTTGTGGCTTCCTCCCCTGTGACGAGGAACGTCTGTATTTCGCTACTCGACAACAGCCGTGAAGACGACGGAGAGATGATAGCGACGGTGTATCCTCGCTGTTCGAGTTCTGTCCCCCATTTTAGCACCTGTCTCTGACTTTGTTCACTCCACGATGAGATAAGACAGAAATCGTACTCCATTAACGGTCGATTTGTATGACTCTTATTCAGTATATTGGTTTGAGCGTTACTCTGCTATCGATAACCGAGGTCTTCGAGTCGTTCCATGACTTCTGACTCGTTGTCGTATGCCACGTGGGTTTCAGTATCTGTAGTTGGTCGATTCAGTGACTGTTCATACGCCTCGATTTTTGCCTCCAGTTCGGCCACTATGTTGGGGAACTCCTCGATGATATTCTCTCTCTCGGCTGGATCCTCATCAATATCGTAGAGTTCCATTTCAGATCCATGGAAACAGTTACAGTAGCCACAGTGCAACGAGTCACCACGTTCACGTTCTAACACCGAATCTTCGATATGTTTGATATATTTCCATTCCGGGGTACGGATAGCGATCCGACTCTGTGTGTGTGCCTCGCGGGCTACAATCTGTTCACGGTCGGTCCAGCTGCCCTCATCAGTGATGAGGGACTGTAGAGCTTTGCCCGCTATTTTATCATCAGCTGTGAGACCGAACAGCCGAAGAATTGTCGGCGCAAGATCGTATAGCTGTACGAACTCCTCTCGACGTGCCGATTGGGTCTCCGGACCTGAAATGATGAGTGGGACGTGGATCGACTCGTCATAGAGGCCGTGATGGTCGAAAAAAATCCCGTGTTCGTCGAGAGATTCACCGTGATCACTCGTTACGATTAGTGTCGTCTCTTCGTAGCGTCCACGCTGGCGCAACTCATCGATGAGGCGTCCGATCTTCTGGTCGGCTTCAATGACTGTCGCATCGTATTTGGCGATCAGCCGTCCGACACCGTACTCATAATCTGCAGTTGTGGCATGTTCTTTGATAAACTCTCGAACATGGTCATTTTCGTCGTGGGTTTCAAAGAACTCTGCAAGGTCGTCTCGTGGATACTCTCGCCGCTCAAGCAGTTCGTCAACGAGTTGCTCACAGGGTTCATACGGCGCGTGGGTATCCATGAGATGAACAAAGCCGTAGAACTGCCGCTCTTCGTTGAGTGACGCAAGTAGACTGTCGATTTCATCGGTCGTCTCGGTCGTCGTGGCCGCAGAGAGATGTTCGTACAGCCAGCCGGCTACCGATCGTAGTTTAGGATGCAGCGTATCGAGGCGTTCACCGATGGCTCGTCGTCGATTTCGGCCAAATGTTGGTTCTGGGTACTGATCGAATCCTGCTTTGTGCCATCGACTGAGCGGACGGCCAGTCCCAATCGTGTGAACACCTGCAGCCTGAAGCTGTTCTGGAACTGATGTCATCGCTTCTGCCCGTTGCTTTTCCTCGTTTGTTACATATGGTCCGTGATGCGCAACTGTCGAAGACGGTTCGTACCCGGAGTGAATTGATGTTATTGATGGATCTGTGGCATTGATACAGGCGAAGGCGTTTTTGAAGACAACACCGCCATCCTGCACTAATCTATCAATATTCGGAGTGAGATCACTCTGATCACGTATTGCACCAACCCGGTCTGCCCGCAGCGCATCGACGACAACGACGATGACGTTTTGATCCACGACGGCAGTAATTATTAACATAACATCAAGCTTTCTGAATGAACCGCTCCCCAGGAAATCGACAATTCCATTACGGCTGCTTGATCATTCCAGACATGGAGCATCACTTGGGGGATGGGGCCGATATCCGATTAAATATCGGGGCAGGCGAGACCGAGTGGGGGGATGTGCGGCTTGATATTGACCGCACCGACCACGTGACTGTGGTTGGCGATATGCATTCGCTTCCGTTTGCGGACAATGTCTGTTCAGAGATTCTGCTTGACAATGTCATCGAACACAGCCCGGATACGACCGGCGTGCTCCGGGAAATTCATCGAGTGCTCCGCCCCGGTGGTATCGTCTACATCTACGTCCCGTACTACAACGCACACGGTGCATACGGTGATCCGACTCACCGATCGTTCTTCACAGAAGACACGTTCAACTACTATACGGAGGCATCGGACTACGACTACTACGCTGATTTCGAATTCCAGCACGTCTCAGAGAGCTTTTTTTATTCGAAGCTGCTTCGGTTCGTCCCCTCCGAACGGATCAAACTCAAACTCGGGCATATGATCGGTGATCTCGTGTTGGCGATGAAGGTCGTCCTCCGGAAAGCGGGAGCTGATCCGGTCGAGCCGTCAATCGATGGATGGATCCAGTCGTGACTGCTGTTGGGATCGTTACACCTCGGTACCCTCCTGTTTCGAGCGGTGGCGGCGAGCAGAGTACGAAACTACTCGCTATGCAGTTGCTAACACAGGCGGAGATCGACGAGGTGACCGTGTTTGCCTTCGATGGAACCGGGACGACAGTCCAGAACGGTGTTACAGTCCGGCGTCTCGGCCGCGTCTCACCGTTTATCACCGAACTACAGAACCTCTCTGTCGCCCGGAAACTCCGTGGTCGGCTTGCCGAGTTCGACGTTGTCCACGCCTACAACATGGAGCTCCACCCGGTCGTCGGCTACCTCTCGACCCGCGAGGGCGTCCCCTCGGTGGGGACGCTGAACTCCTATCACTTTTTCCCGAGTTCTGTGACAAACACCACTGCCGACGGGCTCGAATGGCTCTACGAACGGATTGGACTGCCGACCACGGGGCGTCTCATGCGGCGGTCGATGATGCAGATCGATGCTTTCGTCTCCCTGAGCCACGCCATTCGTGACATCTACGTCGAAAACGGGTTCGACGCGGATCGTATCGAACACATTCCCAACATGGTCGACCCCGAGTTCGCGGTTCCGGACGGTGTCGAGACCGAGAGGACCCAGCTCCTGTATGTCGGCTCGCTGACCGAGAACAAAGGGGTACGGTATCTTATCGAGGCGCTGTCGCTGCTGCCCGAGCAGTACCGGCTTCGGATTGTCGGCGACGGTGACCGGATGGCCGACCTCCAGCGGCGGGCCGACCGCGGTGGCGTTGCTGACCGGACGACGTTCAGTGGACAGATTCCCTATGAGCAGATCGGCCAGGTCTACGCCGATGCCGATCTGTTTGTCCACCCCGGAATCTGGCCCGAACCGCTCAACAGGACCGTTCTTGAGGCAATGCAGGCTACACTCCCGGTCGTCTGTACCGACATCGGCGGTCCGCCGGAGGTGATTCCGGACGACGAACTGCTCTGTGAGCCGGGGAACCCCGAATCACTGGTAGCGGCGATCCAACGTGTCGAAGAGCTGCCTGCCGGTATCGGTAAGCGGAACCAGCGCTACGTTGTGGACCACCACTCGCCGTCAGTTGTCGTCCCGCAGATCGTTGCGCTCTACGAGCGGCTGACTGCTGGATAACTACTTGTATCCCAGCGCTTCGAGTCTGTCTTCGGTCGCCTCGTCGACTGCTGGCTCGGCTAGCTCTTCGTGGCCTTCCGTTCGGTCGAGGTACTCCTGTAAGTTCTCGCGGAACCGCTCGACTATCTCCTCCTGTTCGTCCAGTGGGACACGTTCACAATCAGGGAGCTGCCACAGCTCCCATTCCGTGTCGGGCTGTTCGGGATTCTCTTTGGTCCGCCACCAGACGAGCCGCCACGAGCCGTTCTGATAGGATAACACGTTTTTGTCGCCAAGAAACAGTTCTCGTTCTGTCTCACTCGACTCTCCGGTGAGCGACGGAACAAGACTTGTCCCCTCCCAGTTCGGATCTATCTCCAGATCGAACAACTCCGCGATGGTTGGGGGAAGATCTACGAGTGAGTTCAGCTCCTTGATGTTTGTTTCCTTCGGAACCCCTGGGCCGAAACAGAAAAGCGGGACGTGAAAGCTTTCCTCGTAGCCAGACGGCGGATGGCCGAACAGTCCGTGTTCACCGAACAGCTCGCCGTGATCCGAGGTGATAATGAACACTGTGCCTTCGAACAGACCTCGCTGTTTGAGTGCCTCAATGAGTTCGCCGATATGGTGGTCAAGGTAGCGAATGTCTCCACGGTAGAGCGACCGGAGGTCGTCGGCTTCGGCTTCGGACAGCTCTGTGCCCTCTTCGTGCATTTTCCCATTGAGCGAAATCGCCCTGTTGTTCGAAATTGGGCTATCGGTTACCGATTTGAGGAACTCGTCGGGCGGATAAAATGGATAATGAACGTCCATATAATGTGTCCAGAGGAAAAACGGGTTGTCGTTGTTGTACTCCTCGTCGAACCACCTGAGTACTTTCTCGTTGAGTTTCGCTGCCTCAGTGTAGTCGCTGCTCCCCGAGGTCGTTCTGGCGAAATGGTAGGCCCGCTTGAGCAGTTTGTATACCATCGAGTCGCTATCGAGGTTCTGTGTGATGAGATAGCGGAGTCGAGAGAGCTGTCCGGCCTCATCGTCGAAATCATTGTACGTTTCGAACCCGACATCGTAGTTCTTCTCGTCCCGAAGATGGGGGTTTGTGTGGAAGCCGGCGGTCTCATAGCCAGCGGATCGGAACTTCTCGGCAAGGAACGGTCGGTCATCGGAGATATATCCGTGACCGCCATAGTGGTCTGCATATGTTCCTGTCAGAATCGTCGGAAACGAAATCGGCGTCGAGTAACCGTTCGAATACATCCGCGTAAACCGAACACCACTGTTTGCGTACTCGGTGAGTCGAGGCATGAACCCGGCTGCCTCGGTCGCGTGATCTGCACGCAGACTATCGATAGTAAGAAGAACGCAGTTCGTTGTCATTGTCTACCCCAATAAGATTTACAAAAGGTCAAAGCTTTTTTGAATCTTACTTTTAGCTCTGGAACTACAACACCGCTGGCAGTTGTACTGGTGAGTTGTTCCGTATGGTCGTTCTGAACTCCGTCGAGATCACATACAGCGTCGCGAAGTACACTCCGGCACCTAGCAGAATAAGTGCCAAAACAAATATTGTGTTGTGGATGTTTGAGACGATCGACTCAATGCTAAATCGCGTGGCTCCGACAACGAGTGTCATTATCAGCGCAGCCGCTAGCTGGCGCCCCAGCTCCGATATCGGAACATCGAAATCAGCTATCGTCTGCAGATATCTGAATGAGACACCGAGTCCGATACTAGCGGAGATGACAGTCGCCACTGCAGCACCGACCCATCCAAACAGATAGACGAGCACTAAATTCAGACCGAGATTAAAACTGATAAAGATAGTATTTACTCGGAATGCAATCTCCGGCCGGTCGAGTGCATTCAATCCGTTGAGCAACTGATTTTGGTAGTCGTAAATGAGCATTGCTAAGACCAAGAGACTGAGAACTGCTGCGCCAAGAGTAAACTCACCGCCGTAAATCCGTAGTAGTCGGTCCGCAACAACAATACTTCCGAACACGCCAGGAATTGCCACGAGACCACTGTATGTAAGCGAATCAGAGATGAGGCCGCTGAACGAACCGCTCTGCTGAGTGGAGTTCGCATAGCTTAGCTCGGGGAAAAGCGTATCCCGGATGCTCGACCCAAAGATACCGATAAAATTAGTTATCCCCCACGCCACAGAATAAATCCCGACCAGTTGTGGCGACACGAGTGCACCTAACACCAGTACATCGACATCATTGAATGATCTCCCTCTCAAACTCCCGAGCCACGAAAACTTCGCAAACGAGTATATCTGTTTGAAATTGTGTTTGGTTGGCAGTTTGAATTTCATAGATATAAACCACAGACCCAACGCTGCCGCAAAGATGAGGCCGGTAATATATCCGAACACCATTCCCGTGAGCCCATAGCCGAGGATAACAAGTCCGATCTGGGTGAGACTCCGACTAATCGTCTGTGTTGGTGTGAGGTATGCGACAAGATAGACTCGACGTTCACCTTTCAGCGATGCCCCGATAACGGCGTACAGTATCGAGAGCGGTGTCATTACTGCGACAAACGTCCAGGCGTCAATACCGATATATGAGTTGATCTGCTCTCGGAGGAGGACGATAGCCACCAGTAGCACGCCACTCAACCCAAGGCCGAGAAGCAGGCCTGCTGAGTAGTATGCTGATGGCTCTTCTGCTTCGCTGATTCGCTTGTTTACTGCAGACGAGATACCAATCTCTCCGGAAAGCGCAAGCCATTTTGTGACTATCAAAATCAGCGAGTAGTACCCCAGAACCTCCGCACCCAACTCCCGCGCAAAGTATATGGTGGTCAGAAATGCTATGAACGAGCCGAAATATTTCGATACTGTGAGCACAAGGGAGGTTTGTCCGATTCGCATACTACAACCGTCCTCGTTTCGATAGTGTATAGAGTAATATATACGATGAGATATTTATCACTATGAAGCCTCGGTTACTCTCGGTTACTGATTGGCACTGCAGGAATCCCGCCAACTATTGTATACGGCTCGATGTCCTCTGTAACCACGGCTCCAGCTCCGATTACTGCACCCTTTCCAATTGTAACATCATGTAACACAGTTGCTCCTGTTCCGATCCAGACATCGTCTTCGATGACGATCTCGCCGTGTGTCCCTCCCTGTTTGTATATCATCTCGTCTTTCTTCATATTATGCGTACTCGCATGCATACTCACCTTGTTCGCAATGCGAACGCCGTCGCCAATCGAGATCTTACCGGACATATACCCGTACTCGTGAAATGTACAGTGAGAGCCGAATGTAACACTTCTCCCGGCCTTGATATCTGTATGATGTGCAATGTATGTTCCCCAACCCATCTCAAAGTTTTTTGGATCTTTTATGGTTGCTGTAACTGATACCCATCCTCTCGTTGTAAACTGCAGACCTGCACGTAGTATCGCTAAAACACGAAATACATACCAATAAATCTTCGAAACAAAATTTACTGGGTTATACATCTGATTCTCAAAGGATCTATCCAATCTAACTCGTATAAGTCTTTTCTATCTAGTCAACCGACACCGTTTTTACTGACCAGTTTTCCGTTG
>Ga0208412_1000733_pt1 | contig 16207 bp, 15 predicted proteins | sample AntDeeMetag02WF4_FD_184758 | JGI IMG/M metagenome (GOLD analysis project Ga0208412, IMG submission 184758) | Saline lake microbial communities from Deep Lake, Antarctica - Antarctic Deep Lake Metagenome 02WF4 (SPAdes) (version 2) | ecosystem: Environmental > Aquatic > Non-marine Saline and... | reverse complement strand
CGGCGAAAGGCTACGAGGTCTCCCATCGGGGTGATATCCATGAGCGAAACGACGACTTAGAGCGTCTGGTTCGATTGTTCCTCCGGGTGTTAGGGACTGCTGATCGGCCACACCGGGCTTGTCCATCGGATGTCGCCGAAGCAATGTTGCATATCGCTCGGTCGACCCAGAGTTTCGATTTTATCAGTATTCGAGACATCGCCTACGGGCTGTCACAACTGCCAGCAGAGCGGTTACTGCCGGATCTGCCGCCGACAGCGACGAAGCTGCTGAAAACACTGCTTGATTCAGACGAACCGATGGGACGCTCCGAAATCATCAAAGCTGCTGGGATCTCTGGGAGCAGTCACGACCGGTATATCAACGAGCTCGCAGCGTGGGACATCATTGAGCCAGCCGAATCCGGGGGTCGACGGCGGTGGGAAGGACACTTAGAGCCGTGGTGGAGCCCCCAGAGTCATCGAGACGAACCGTTTGGAGAACCAGAGCCAGATACGGCGATCATCGACGCAGAGTTCGCCCGTGATGTAGGGAGCCGAGTACTGTGCCACTACATAACACACTATGATCTCCCCGAGTTAGAAGAGGTGTATATGAGTGGACTCTGTCCGATAGCTCCAGACGATGATATCGAGGCGTTGTTCGGACGGCATCGTCGGTTATCACGGTGGTGGGCGTTCCTGTGGGGGGCGTATGCAGATAGAGACGAGATCGCGAACGCTGAAGCTGTGACAGGATCGGAGACTGCAGTTCGGATTGGACAGTTGCCGGGCTCGGTGGAGGATTCACAACAGAGCCTCGGAGAGTGTAAATCCGTGTCGACCTAGCAATAGTAATTAGTGAATACAGACGGAAACCGAGGTATGGGACGAAAGAAACTCCTGATGGTTGTGACAATGGTGGCAATTATGGCTACGCTCTACATCCGAAAGTCAGGCACGACGGAGATTGAGAGCGCCGAGTAACACTCACGAGTAGCAGTTTCCCTCTGTAAATTTTGTTGTAATTGCCTTTGACCAATAATTTTTAGTTAGAAAATAGACTAGTAGCAAGTGGTTGATCCACTGGCCCTGATGGATCGACCACCTCTGGGGTATCCCGCCACCTTTTCGCCACTTCCGGGCTTTTCGATCTCGTAGAGACCTCACCAGCATCTGCTTCTCAATTTAAGACATATATTTACTATTTGTGTTATTCGGGTCTCAAATGCACTGTACTGCGCTACATAATTCATTATTCTATTTGTAATAAGCGTATATACACTGGCTTTATGAGATTTACTGAAAGATTTATATGGCAGTGTCTTCATGGTTGTGGTAATGAGTGTCAAGGGGGTGTCGGTCTGAATTACGGCTATAGTGAGGGTCGACGCTGGCTTCAAAGAGCCATTGTCGGCCCAGAGACAGTAGTTGCATAGAGTAGCACAACTTCTCATCACGCCTTACCCCTGTACCCGGCTTAGGCTCGGCCCTGATGGACCCAAGCCGTTCCCATCACCGGCTTGTGGTCTGCTTTCTCATGTTCACCACTCCTTGCTGAGAGGTTTTTCAGTCGACTTCGCTGGCAGAGCTGAAACTGGTGAGTTCGTCGATGCGAGCTTCGAGATCTTCGATTTCTCGTTGGAGTTCGTCAGTCTCCGGGCTCTCAGCAGTAGCCAGTTGATCTTTGAGGCCTTGGAGGCGGGATTCTTTACGCTCTTCGTCGACATCGGCTTTGCGGACGTACTGGCTTTCGTTGATCTCATAGAGATCCGATTCAGAGAGGTCGGTGACTTCGAGTGCCTCGTCGACTTTGGAGCTGTCGACGGTGGTAACACGTTCGCGATCAATACCTTGGTCTTCGAGTAGTTCGATGACGGTCTGGTCGTCTTTGAGGGTTCGATTGCGTCGACTGGTGCGCTGAACAGAGCCATACTGCCCATGGACGGGTTGATCGTGGTGGAGGCGGTCGAGGAGAAGCGAGCGAACGTTCTGGCGGAGATCGTCAGCATTGCGCTGAACATCCGAGCAGAGCGTATAGAGATTGACCAGCTCAGAGGTTTCCATCGTTTCGAGGTCGGTCGGCTCATAGCGTTCGAGGGCATCGATCAAGAGCAACGAATCCGAGTAGAGTGGGTGGTCAGGTTCCTCACGGACGGTTTTGTGGTCTTGGTTTTCGACAGTAAGTGAGGCGTCGACGAGCGAGGAGGGGGTAGGTGAATCGGTGTTTTTCAGCACACCCCCGCGTTGGTCGATCTCGAAGCGTGGATGTACAGAGAAGATGGTAGCGTAGGGTTCGGCATCAGCTGGGAGACGATCAAGATCAAATGGCTGTGGGGACTCAGAAATACGTTCATAGAGAGTCTCGAATTGGTCCCGTTTGAGTGGAATAGTAGTGTCTTGCTCACGGTAGGAGATGAGGAGTCGGTGTTCTTGGACGTCTTCGAGGCGGAATGGCTTTCCAGACAGTGGGGTATGGAAGGATGTATCGGGTGGCACCTCTTCTAGTTCGTCGAGAATCGTGTGCCAGGTGACGGAGAATGGCATATGAATACGTTAGCTTCGGGAGACAAAATGCTAGTGTCGACTGTATCCTGTTGTATTCTTGTGTAATGTTGCCAAACATTATTGTTCCCGGAGTGAATATTCCAACTTGCGCTCCGTCTTGGAGGGCCGGAGCGTCAGCGGGGACCCACCCAACGATCAAGCCGTGACCTACACTCGGTCATTGTGTAGGTCTCACGGATTTTGCGGTGTATTTTGTGTGGTTCACTCAGTGCTTGGACGACGTGGCGGATGACAGTAGCGTGAACAGTCATGTATCTTTATGTTGTGTTGCTGTCTCACAGTGTGATATGAGGGTACCACAGCTCAGCACTTTGTTTGGTGGTCGACGAGATCAGACCTACTCTGAGTGTCGGAGATGTGGGTCGACGGTGGAGTCGGGAACGACAGTGTGTCCTGTGTGTGAACAGCAGTCGGTAGCTGAATATGTTGTGAGTTGAGTTAGGGGTCGATTCTCTCCGTTCAAAACTTCTTGATTGAGACCTTGTCTGTCGGGTGACACGGTGGATGTAATCCTTGCTCGCTGTGACTTCCGCTACTGCTGAGGACTGATCAACAACCCTCCATCCAAGAGCGTTGAGTGTATTAGCTATTTGATTCGACTGACTTGGGGTCCTGAAACTCGGTGACGAACAGTTGATCATCAACCTCGTAGAGCCAGCCGCGGTTGAGTAGGTAATCAAGGGCATGGTCGATATCAGAGGAAGCGAGATTCGGATTCGCATCGACAATGAGTTGGACGGCTTGTTGTCGGGTAACAGATTCTTGGTTGGTATCTTGCCGGAGATACTGCTCAATGGGATTGTAGATATCTTCGATCCATCCTGGGAGTGATGGGTGCTCTGATTCCCGCATGGGTTGTCGACTCGCGTGTACTGATATTTCACTTTGTGTCTCTATTAAAAATCGGAAATTTGTTTCAATTCTAACCTTAATTTACACGGTCTTGGCTTTTGTCCTGATATTCTCTGTTCATCTTGATATGTTCAAATATATGGTTGTCATAATAACCCTAATATTTATAATAGTGTGGTAGTCATCCTCATACATGAAGAGTCTACTCAACCGGTTAGTGGTGACGAATACCGATACGGAGGCGGATCAATCTGAAGACGAGAATGATTCAGACCACACTGAGTCGGTTGAGTGGACTGATGTCTCTTCGGAGGCTACAGATCACCCAGTGTCTGAGGGTGGCCCAGAGGATACTCAGCCATCGACCGACGCAGCTGAACCAGCAACCTCAGCCGATAGGAAGTCACAGTCGACGCCTGATACAGTTGCTACCAGTGATGAAGTCGACACAATGGATGCAGATGAGCTGTTGGACAACGTTCTCAACGGGCTTGCCGAACCGACTCTCGTTGCCGACAGTGCAGGGCGGATTTCACATATCAATAGTAACGCCTGTGAGATGTTCGAAACACAGGAATCAGCGGCTATCGGAGCCTCACCAGCGGCAGTCCACGGAGGCGAGGACCTCGTCGCACGTGTTCTTTCGACAGGAAAAGAAATCACTGAACGACAAGAAGAGGTCGTAAATGATGGTAAGAAACGCATTCTGAGCCGAACAATCACGCCGTTCCACGACGGATCTGGTGATGTAGTTGGGGCGATGGAGACAGCCAAAGACATCACCGAGAAAGTTCGGGAAAAAGAAAAAACCGATCAGTTGGAGGCCTACCAAGAGTCAGTTCTCGATGATCTCCAGGACAAGCTCGTCCGACTTGCAGAAGGAGATCTGACGTTAGATTCGTCGGTGCCTGAACCGACTGCAGACTTCGAGGAAATGAATACCGTCTACGAAGAGTTCACGCAGCTCAACACCCATCTCACGACAGCTGTTGGGAACTACAAGGCAGTACTCTCGCGGCTGACTCTGTTAGCTGACGATCTCGATGATACGAGTCAAGAGCTGAGTGCAAACAGCGAGGAGGTCACGGCTTCGATTGAGCAGATCAGTCACTCTACCGAAGAGATGGCCGACAGCTCCCAAGAGCTGGCCGACCAAACTGACGAGGCCGACATGGCGGTCTCGAACCTGACGGCGACCATCGAGGAAATTACTGCTTCGGTTCAGGAGATCGACGCCGAGACATCGGAGGCGAGCAAAATCGCACTCGAAGGTGTCGAAGAGGGGACCGACGCAGTGGACCAGATCCGGACGGCGACCAACGCCACCAGTGAGATCACCGATGAAGTTCGAACGCTTGAATCAAAAATGGAGAAGGTCGGTGAGGCACTTGAGGTAATCAGCGATATCGCTGATCAGACCAATCTGCTGGCACTCAACGCAAGTATCGAGGCTGCCCGCGCTGGCGAAGAGGGTGATGGGTTCGCGGTCGTCGCGGACGAGGTCAAAACACTGGCTGAGGAATCTAAGGAGTCCGCCGCCGAGATAGAGGAGATCATTGTCGATGCCCAGGATCAAACTGCTGCTGTTGCCGAGCAGATCGCAACCACTAACCAGGAGGTCAGTGAGGGTGCCGACGCTGTCGAGGATGTCGTCGACGAACTCCACGACATAGAATCGGCAGTCGAAGGCGTGAGTGCTGCGACCGCCGAAGTCAGTGATGCGGTCGAGAGTCAGGCCGAAAACATGGATAGCTTCGGAGCGACCATCGACTCGGCGGCCTCGATGAGTGAGGAACTGTCGGCATCAGTCCAGGAAATTTCTGCGGGCCTCGAACAGCAGTCGACTGCCACTGATGGAGTTGCCGAACGTGCGACTAGCCTGAGTGCCACTAGTGATGAGCTCTACGACCGGATTGATCAGTTCCGCCTTGACGAGAACGAATCTGCCAACGTCGACGATGTAGAGCAGAGATTATTGCAGTGATTTCTTCCTCGGCGTTTATTCATTGTCGACCGTCTTGAAGAATTCTGGTTCGAAGCAGCAAAATTACCAGATAAGTAACTATTGATTAACGTTGTGTAGAATGTACGCAACTATTTTGCGGACTGTCGCTTCTTAGATCAGCTTCAGTAGTCATCTGGTGGGTTCCCACTAATGATAGTTTAGGCGATACATTTATTTAATTGTTAATTATTAGTCTCATATGAATTGGTTACTAAACAGATTAGTCGTCGCGGGTAATGAGTCTCACACTGATAGTGATGAGACAGCTGAGAGTGATGAATCTGAGAACTCAGTCGGCTGGACTGATGTTTCCAACCGGGATTCTGAGACGGTCGACACTGTCGCCTCGACTCAGACTGAGACAGCTACTGTCAAAACGTCATCGTCGGAAGAACAAGCTCACACTGACCAAAGCGTCCGTTCGCAAACGGATCAACGACCACAGGAGGAGGTTCCGGTCCCTCCTGATGAACCCGCTACAGACCAGTCGCCAAGCCAGCCGGTCGACGCTACGATAGAGACCGATGAGCTTGAAACCGAACTATTGTTGAAAAATATGTTGGGCGGACTTGATTCGCCAACAGTGATGTTCGATGCCGATGGAACGATTCTTCGGCTGAATAGTGCTGCTTGTGAGTTGTTCGACACCACAAAGGCGGCTGCGGTTGGTGTTCCACTCGTGTCGACCCATCCGGGGTCTGATCGGGCGACTAGTGTTGTAGCAAGCGGTGAGCGGATTTCAGAGTTCGAAGAATCAGTGACTATCGATGGCTTGCAGCGAACTCTTAGCCGGACTATCATTCCGTTCGAAGATGAATCTGGATCTGTCGTCGGTGGAATGGAAATCGCTCGTGATGTCACAGAAGTCGCCGTCGAACGTGAGAAAACGGAAACACTCACTGCCTACCAGGAGACGGTCATGGAAACACTCCACCAGAACATGGTGGCGTTTGCCGACGGCGATTTGACGATTGAGCCCACAATCCCCGAACCCGAGGCCGACTTCGAGGAGCTACAGGAGATTTACGATGAGTACACGGAATTCAATATCGCACTGTCGACTGCTATCGAGAACTTCCGGGCAGTCTTGTCGCGGCTGACACTGTTGGCAGATGATCTCGATGATACGAGCCAAGAGTTGAGTGCCAATAGCGAGGAAGTAACTGCATCTGTTGAGGAAATTAATCACTCGACAGATGAGATCGCCGATGGTACCCAGGATCTTGCAGAACGAACAGACGAAGCAGATATGGCTGTGTCCTCGTTGACAGCGACGATTGAGGAAATTACTGCTTCAGCACAAGAGATGGACGCTGAAACCTCTGAAGCAAGTAAACTTGCCATTGATGCAGTCGACGATGGGTCAGCAGCGGTCGACCGGATTCGGACAGCGACAGCTGCAACGGATACGATTGCCACCGAAGTCGACACATTGGAGACCAATATGCAGGAGGTGGGGTCGATTCTCGATGTGATCTTCACAATAGCCGACCAGACAAATCTGCTCGCGTTGAACGCGAGTATTGAGGCAGCCCGTGCTGGAGAAGACGGGGCTGGCTTCGCAGTAGTTGCTGATGAAGTGAAAAAGCTCGCTACCGAGGCTCAAGAGTCGGCTGGAGACATTGAGACGATCATTACGGCTGCACAGGATCAGACGTCGACTGTCTCGACGCAGATCGATACAACAACTGAACAGGTCTCGACCGGTGCTGATGCGGTTGAAGATGTCATCGATCAACTTTCGGAGATTGAACACGCAATCGAACAGACGAGTGCGGCCACCGGTGAGGTCAGTACGGCTGTCGAAAATCAGGCACATAGTATGGACGATATGAGTGCAACAATTGAGACGGCAGCCTCGCTCAGCGAAGAGTTGTCGGCATCACTGCAAGAGATCTCGGCTGGACTCAGCCAACAGTCGACAGCGACCGATAAGGTTGCTTCACGAGCGGTCGAACTCAGTGCGACCAGTGAAGATCTCTACGACCGGATCGACCGGTTCCGTCTCGACAAAAGCGAGTCCGCAGCACTTGACGAATTCAGCGAGGTTGACTCTCAGTCCTGAGAATTGCTGAGTGAGTATTAAGACTGTTCCAGAAATACTCTGTGTGTGACACAGTATTCCATTCTTTGTGTCGGCAGCGAGACCGACATCGACGAGATGAGGGGTGCAATCGAACAACGAGACACTCTCAACCCGGTCGTTCGAACGTCAGTCGACGGTGCGATTGAGGCAATTGAGACCAAGAGCGTGGATTGTGTGGTTACGGAATACGACCTTCCTGATGGAACCGGTGGGGCTATTATTGAGGCCATCCGTGATCAGAGTCCGAATACACCGTGTGTTCTGTACACTTCTCTTTCGCCAGCCCAAATTGACACGAACTCGTTCGACTCGGTCGGTGTCGAGTATTTCAACCGCGAGATGCCTGATGCGCATGATCGGTTGGGGTTCGTTGTCGAAGATATAATCACTCACAACGCACATGCTGGATTTCTCCTCCCAGACGACGAAAAATCGCGGCTGGAAGCACTCGCAGAATATGATGTCGACTCGCTGCCGATAGACGAGAGTTTTGAGCGGCTCACGGGATTGATTGCATCCCATTTTGATGCAGCAGTCGCATTTATTGGGCTGATTGACCGGACGACAGAGGATATCATAGCGTGTACGGGCAGCGACTGGGATATGCTCGCCCGTGAGGACTCGATTTGCACCCACAGCATGCTTCAGGATGACGTGATGGTTGTTGAAGATATAACTGCAGATGCACGGTTTCGCAACAATGACACACTCCACCAATTAGGAATCGTCTCGTATGCAGGGGCGAATATGACTACCGCCGCCGGAAACACTATTGGGCAAGTGTGTGTCATTGACCATGAACCCAGAAGCTACTCGAAAGTCGAACAAGAAGACCTCCAAGAGTTTGCTGATCTTGCGATGGAACTGCTTGAACTTCGGCACACGATAGATGACGGCACTACCACGGAGACACCCACATGAAATTATCTGAAGAAGGCACCTTCGATGCGTCAGCACTCTCGCTTGGAGCGATCCCCGAGGGTACAAGTATTCTTCTTACTGGCGATGACACGGATGCAATCGAAACCGTGTTTTATCATCTTGTTGCCGCAGGAGAGAACGAACGGAGCCTGATCTTAGCGACTGAGACGAACGGTCGGACGGTTAATCGGGAACTCGATCGTATCGAATACGGTATTAGTAACCGCTCGACAGTGCTCTCGTGTCGTGGTGCAACCGACTCAAATATCACAACCGTCGACGACATCGCTGATCTCGCGGGCGTCGGTATGCAATTTTCGGCATTAGTAGCTGAATCCGGCACGATGGCTGCCTCTCAGCGAGCCGGTATTCTGCTGTGTTCGAGCATCTGCCAGGAAGTCGACGATATCCAGTCTGTCTTCCGGTTTCTGAATGCGAACTTCTTGAGCCATCTGCGTCGAGATGGGATTATGGGTGTCTGTGCAGTCGACACCAGTGCCGAGATTGGAGGCAAAATCGATGGTCTCGTCGAGACGATGGCTGAAGCCTTCAGTGCACATATTTCAGTTGAGTCAGCAGACTCCGAGGAGGTAACTCTCCATCTCGATGGCGATGAGGTGGAATCGAAGTCAGTAACACTGACCCTCTCGGATTGAAATCAAGAGTTGGATGCTTCTGTCTGGTGGTCGACGAGGTCGACGCCGGTAACTTCAAATCGTGCACCACCGGTGGTGCCATCGGTCGCTCGAATCTGCCAGCCATGGGCTTCGACGATCCGCTTGATGATCGCTAGGCCGAAGCCGGTGCCGTCCGTATTCGTAGTGTAGCCCGTCTCGAAGATCTCGGTTTTGTTCTCCTCTGGAATCGGTTCACCGTCGTTTTCGACGTAGAACCCGACCTCGGAATCGAGCACACCGACAGTAATCGTTACAGACTCACCACCATGTTCGATGGCGTTCCGGAAGAGGTTTTCAAACACTTGACCCAACCGAATCCGGTCGGCTTGGACCCGGATGTCTGTATCGACTTCGAGTGTGGCGTGTTTCTGTTCGATGTTATTCCAACTTGACCGTACAACGGTTTCGAGAGGGACTAGTTTAGCGTCAGTGACTTCTTGCCCCTCGCGGGCAAGCGTCAGCATTTCATCGATGAGAACCTGCATACGGTCCAACGCGCGTGCGACAGTTTCGAGGTTTTCGCTATCCGACTGTTCGCGTTCGATATCGAGGTAGCCGTCCCCGACGCTCAGAGGATTGCGTAGATCATGGGAGACGATAGAGGCGAACCGTTCGAGTCGCTCGTTGGTTTCTATCAGATTAATTTCTCGCTTTTTTCTCTCGGTAATATCGTGTGTGTATCCAGCGATCCTGACGACAGTCCCAGTTTCGTCGACGATTGGCTCGGCATGTGACTCGACCCATCTGGTTATTTCGGCCTGAATGCGATATTCCATCTGCTGTGGATGGCCCTCTGAAACTTTTTGCATCGCCCTTTTGACATCGTCGACATCATCGGGATGAACAGCTTGTAGAAACGCGGTCGGGTCGTCATAAAGTGTCTCGACCGACTGTCCAAACATCTCTTCATGTTGTGAATTGACATACTCCAGCGTAGCCCAGTCAGCTGAGAAAAGAAACAGCGCGTCGTCCGTATTTTCGGTGATTTCGTGGAGTTGTTGTCGGGTGTGGCTTGCTGCTACTTGCGAACGTCGACGCTCAACGTGGGTGGTGATCTTGGTCGCCAACAGCGAGTACTGTTCTTTGACTACGCCTTTAATAACGTAATCTGAGACCCCAGCAGAAATCGCCTTGCTGGCGACTGTCTCACTTCCGGTATCAGTAAACAGAATGAACGGTATTTCAGGATCGATCTCTCGTACTTCCGAAAACACGTCGAGCCCGGTCACCTCTCCCATCATATAATCACTGATAACACAATCGACGCTCCCAGCTTCAACGATGGCAGCGACCTCACCGGGGTCGGTCGTCGACTGCACCCGAAACCGATCGTCTTCGTCAGCAAGATTCTGTCCGACCATGCGGGCGAAATCTGGCTCGTCGTCGACGTGAATAATATGAATCTCCTCGTCGGCGATTCTATCTGAGTGTGTGCTCTCGCTCATATGTGCTCATCCTCACTACGCGAATTCAATTGGTCGACCAGTTATACTGTAAACAGTGGTATATGTATTGTGTTATGTCCTGTAATTGGGACCGGATAAATCTGAAAGCAATAGTTCGAAACACACCATGTTATATGATTGAATCCTAATAAAGTATATAATGTCCTCTACGACACCGGAGGATCCGTTTTTTATTCACTCTGATGAAGAGGTCGTCTACGCTAACAACTCTTGTTTAGAATTACTGGATAGCAATGCGCCTGACGATGTTATTGGTATGTCTCTTTCTGATTTTTTCACAGAGTCATCTTATGAGACACTTAGAAAGCAATTTCATCGGCTCAACTCTCAACAAGCACCGGCATTAGGGCTGAATGCTGAACTTGTTCCGCTCGAAAAAGACTCTTTCAATGTGGTCGTTATGACGTCTCCTGCAGAGTGGGGTGGAGAGACAAAGCTCCAGAGCACAATAATCGATATTTCCGAGCAACTCACTGCAGAGCCAATCTTTAGACGAGCAATGAATTCGGCACCAGTAGGAATCACGATTGCCGATGCCACCCGCGACGATGAGCCGCTCATCTATATTAGCGATGAATTCACGGATATCACCGGCTATTCCGTAGCTGAGGCTCTTGGACAGAACTGCCGATTTCTTCAAGGAGCCGAAACTCAGCAGGAGCCAGTAGCAACGATGCGAGCAGCTATTGACGCTGAGGAGCCGGTCACCGTGGTGCTTCGGAATTATCGCAAAGATGGGTCGATGTTTTGGAATCGAGTAACGATCATCCCAATTAGGGGGAAGACTGGGGATGTGACACATCTACTCGGATACCAAGAAGATGTTTCTGAAATGAAGATGTATGAACACGAAAAGACGCTTTTTGAACAACAGGCTGAAGCCTCACCGTATGCGATGCTGATTACGAATCGCGATGGAGATATAGAATACGTAAATCCGGCATTCGAACGAATGACGGGCTATAGTTCGACAGAGGCGATGGGCCAAAACCCACGACTTCTCAAATCGAATAAACAGGACCCCACTTTCTACGACAACTTATGGGAAACAATTACTGCAGGGGACATCTGGGAAGATGAACTTATTAATCGCCGAAAATCGGGTGAGTTGTACAGAGTCAAACAGACAATTGTCCCGATACAAGATGATACTGGGAAAATAACACATTTTGCTGCCATAGAACGAGACATCTCTGATACCGTCTTCACAGAACAAGTAATGGATGTTGTGAACCGTATCCTTCGACACAACTTGCGGACATCTATCAACGTCATTGATGGCTATACTGATCTATTAGAGGGCAATTTAGAGGATCCTCAACACCTAGCTGCCGTTGATGCAATTAGTGACCGTACAGAACACTTAACAAAACTCAGTGAGAAGGCAGGGGACATTCGTGTGCTCTTCGAAGACCGGAGAGGACAACAGTTAGTCAGTGTCTCGACAATCGTGGATTATATCGAAAGTTGTCAAAAAGAATACAACGAGGCGGCGATCACTCTTTGTGTTGAGGTAGAAGATGATGTCGCAATTAAAAATGGATCCTTGTTGGAGTTGGCGATCAACGAATCAATTGAGAATGCCGTCCTTCACAATGACAATGGTCGTCCACGTATTGATATAAAACTCACCAGGGAAGATGATCCACCACAGCTCCGTATCGATATCGCAGATAACGGATCAGGAATTCCACAAGGAGAATGGGATGTCATCACCGCCAACGAGGAAACACCACTAAACCATGGAAGTGGAATCGGGCTCTGGTTGATTTATTGGTGTATTACTGCTATCGGTGGCAGTATTGAAATGACGAGACATGGATCCTACGGTAGTGTCTTAATTTATCGACTACCGCTGGCCGGTGAGACTGCCTAATCTTACGTACATCCGTCTTTAGTTAAGCCCAGAACCGCAGTATAGCGGTAGCTTATCGAGTCTTCTTCTCGAAAGGAACGAAGGAGAACCTCCAACGAGAAGAGTCTCTGCTGTCAGATATAGCACCGCTGTATCGGTGCCGTTGGGAGGTAGAGCTGCTATTCAATGAACTCAAGACGCAGTACGAGTTGGATGAGTTCAACACAGCAGACCCAGCGGTTATTGAAATCCTAGAGTACACAGCGCTGCTGTCACTGCTCGTGGGCCCCCACTTACCCGTTTTCACAAAACCAGTGCGTACAAAACACATCCTCTGTATGTTGCACAGCTTTACCTACCAACTCTGAAATAGATGTTATGGTTTCACTATCTTCGGCAAGAACCAATATCGGAGGCCACTCTTGTGACACTTCAGGAGTTATGTGCTCAGGCAGTACACTCGTTTTCGGGCATCACTTACTGAGTAGCGAGATTCAATCGCATCGATCTCTTCGAGATTATCGACGGCAGTCTTGACGGTTTGTGGTGGCAACAACGATTCTTCTGCCAGTTGGGCCCGAGTGAGTTCTCCATTGTCGTCGTACTCTAGGAGTTTGGCAACGAGCTTGGCACTGGGTGGCAACTCACTGATTTGCTCCCAGATATCGATACTCTTCTCTCCAGATGACCTACCTTCCAAACTCATTGGTCTCTGCTACCGTTGTCTGAATCATAACTGTACTGTTTGAGAGAAATAGTAACATGGCTGAAGATACAACAATGAGTTATGAAACGATTTCTTCGGTATTTTTTCCTATCGCGAAGGCTATCGTCTCCTGCGGAAGTCACTCCGCGAAATTGGCTCGCAGTCGTCGACAGATTCATCGACAGCAGCTGAATCGGATAAAAATCGTCACCAGGAACTCCTCAACAACCCACAGATACCCGACGACGGTTCGACAGTCGACACTCCAGGGCAACTGACAGCAGTCCTCCAGCAGATGGATCCCTACGAGTTTGAGCACTTCGTGGCTGATATCTGGGAGCAAATGGGCTGGGAGACGGAGGTATCGTCGGCCTCCGCAGACAAGGGCGTCGACATCATTGCCCGCAAGTCGAGGCCCTACGATCAGTTGATTCTGATCCAGGCGAAGCGATATGGGCCGAACTCGACTGTGGGATCGCCCGACGTCCAACAGTACGCAAGCCTCCGACAGCAGTACGACGGTGTCGACAAGGTTCTGATCGTGACGACCAACGGTTATTCTCGCCAAGCTAGAGAGATCGCTGAAAACCTGAACGTGAAACTCATCGACGGCGATGGGCTTGTCGAACTCATCGAGGAGATGATTCGCTTGATCTTGTAGCCGAGTATCTTGACTTTATTGAGCCAGCCGAGCAAGTCGACCAGTCTGACTCGGATGAGTCAGAACCTTCTGGTGGTGAATCCCCTACAGAGACTAAGCCAGCGACTCCTGATGAAGCGTCGACGGATTCGGAGTCACTTACCCCGGAGACCGAGCCGTCGACATGGTGGCGGAATGCGATTCTGGGAACCTCGGTTGGATGGTTAGTGGTGTTTTTCGGCGTTACAGCGTTATCCCAAGGGTTGTGGAGTGTGCTATTCGTAGGGACGTGGCTCGGGTTGCCGACGGCGATCTACCTCGATGCTCGTAGTCTGGCTGAGTATACTGAGTGGCCGAAATACAGGTGGCTCTATATTGCGAGTTCGCTGGTCTGGGTCGTAGCGGTCGTCCCGGGTCTAATCTATCTGTGGCGTCGTCGCTCGGCGGTCGACGCCGGTAATTAATCCAGAGACGCTCGGTCGACAGTCGAAAGGTAGTCACTCGGTCGACTCCTCGAATTTTGCACACTGCAACTCGGTGACAAAGAGGCGGTCGTCGACTTTGTAGAGCCAACCGCGGTTGAGCATGTAATCGAGGGCATGGTCGATATCGGCATCTCCAAAATCAGGGTTGGCCTCAGCGATGAGTTCCGTTGCTTGGTGGTGTGTAAAGGAGTCTAGATCTGTCTGATTACAGAGATACCGCTCAAGAGGGAGATACGAATTTTCGATCCAGTCTGGGAGTGCTGGGTGACCTTCGGTTGGCATTCGTGGGCTTTCGTCTGAGCTACTTCCTCCAGCTACTTAAAAAGCTGATCAGAAAACTACCGAACAATCTCTCCTGAACACACGACGGAAATATCAGCCACAGAGAGCCGTCCTGTTCTCACATCGTATCTGCCTCTGGTATCGCCGGGACTGCTCGCTCTTGTGTAGAGCTCTGGAAACAGGTTGGTCGCTGACGAGAGATACTGCTTGAAGTGCTGCGTGAAAGACAATATCGACAGATTAGTACACTGCGCCACTGTCGGGGTATACCATCAGATGAGAGGAGTACCCATTGTACCGACCGAGACAACAGTAGCGAGTATTCTGTGTTGGTCCCCGGAACGAACCGGATCTCTGATCAGTCTGACGATGAATTGGCGAGAGTAACCTGATCAGCCTCCAGTAGATCGGACACATACTGATTTTCCCATTTCAAGCGATCTGTGAGAAGTTGTTCACCACTCTCAGTAACTTCATAATAGTTGGTTCGCTGATCCTGGCTCCCTTTCTCGACCAGCGAGTGTTCGACCAACACATCGAGGTTTGGATACAGGCGACCGTGGTTGACGTTGTCGACATACTGTTCCATCTCTCGGCGGACCGTCTGGCCCGAGGGCTGGTCAGAGCCTGCGACTACATACAGGAGGTCACGCTGGAAGCCAGTCAGTTCGAATGACTGTGTCTGAGACATTCTACTTCAAAATATATCTGACCACCTATTAGTTAGATACAAATTAATTGTTATCAAGACACTCCCAGACCACACACAGGCGAGTAGGCAGAGCCTACTACCCGCTTAACCGGTAGTAGGATATTTATAATATAGACGATATCCATCTCGTAGCCTCTATGGATACTCTCCAAATCGAGAACAATCGTAATAAACATCACTCTCGGCAGCGTGTGTGTCAGAACTGTGGCGAGTACGTCACCAAACAGTTCGTTCGTGTCTTCGGTACAAATGACGGCTCGCTGTACGGCTGTATGAACTGTTCGACAGGCCGTGAGCTTCGTAATGGTGGCGGCAAGCGACCGTCACAGTAGCTAACTGCCAAACTGATAGCTTTCGAAAATGCCCAGAAGCGATAGGGAGACGTGAGTTGATCCCATCAGGCTAGAGGACGACCATCTCTGAGATGAAAGAAGACAAATCTGGTTTCACACGGTATTTCAAGCAGTATCTCTCATCAGCGATCAACCTGTTTCCGCAGTTCTACACAAGAGCGAGTCAGTTATTGAGACCGTTGGAGAGCCTGATCGCGTTGTTGAACAACTCGACTACAGCATACACCACTCTTTCTGCTGGTCTCACAGACATACTCAGCGATAGTGTGCTATGGTGCAGTCACAGATCGACATCATATTTATGACAATTCAATATTATGTTTAGCTATATAAAATTGATCTGACATTGAGCCAAAAGACGATTCTTACTGCATTGACCAATCTTTATCGGGAGACCGACGACCCAATCAAGGGAGAGGATCTTGCTGAAGAGATAGGTCGGAATCCAGGGACTGTTCGCAACCAGATGCAAGGTCTGACTTCCCTCCAGTTGGTTGGTCGCGTCGCAAAGCGGTCTAGAGTTTCGAGTTATGGTCATGTAGACTACTCGGCGGTGCTATCTCTAACGCTCTCTAAGCTACGTGCACTTGGTGCACACCATTCTAACGCAGTATTTTTGTT